>RCNE010000587.1_pt1 | contig 19682 bp, 20 predicted proteins | sample 2041361 | NCBI WGS metagenome assembly RCNE01 (sample SAMN09708229, study PRJNA481090) | Marine sediment metagenome, whole genome shotgun sequencing project.
GTGTTCAGCGTACGCTCGGGTCAGCCGATTCGGGGCCCGTACGAAGCGAGGTAGTCACGCATTCGTTGCACCAGATCTGGGCTCAGATCTGCGTGTTCGATGATCTCTTCAACCGTGACGATCGCGCACGTCTTCATCGAGAACTCTTCGCCCACCTCGGCCAACGCGGCGATGTCGCCGGTGCCACGCTCCATTCGGTCGACACTCACGACAAGTCCGACGATGTCGACGTTGGCCGCTGCCCGCAACACGGGCACGGTCTCGCGAATCGAGGTGCCGGCCGTGGTCACATCCTCGATAATCAGAACGCGATCACCGTCGGCAGGGTTATGTCCAACGAGGACTCCCCCTTCACCGTGCGCCTTGGCTTCCTTGCGATTGAACATGAAACCAACGTCATGGCCACGCGCCGAAAGCGCCCCAGCGGTTTCCACCGCCAGCGGGATGCCCTTGTAGGCCGGGCCAAACAACACGTCGAAGTCCGACCCGAAGGAGTCCTGGATCGCGTCGGCGTAGAACTCGCCCAGCCTGCGGATCTGTGCGCCGGTGCGATATTTGCCGGTTTGCACGAAGTACGGAGTCTTTCGACCGCTCTTGGTCGTGAAGTCACCGAACGTCAAAACTTCCGACTCGATCATGAAGTCGATGAACGCTGCCTTGTACGTAAGCACGGAATCTATCGGCGCCAAAATCTGCGGAACCGAGCGAACACACCCGAGTCCGGCACCGGGACCGCTGGCGTTTCGCGCGAAGCGACAAACGCCGAGATCGCTTCGTTCGTCGCACCCGAAATCGGAGCCTCTGCCTTTGGAATCGCTGCCGGTTTGCGAACCAGCTTCTTCAGGTCGATGTCGCTGCCCGCCACCTTGTCGACCCCACTGGAGACATCACCTCCGCCACCCATCGACATCTTGACACTCCTTGACTCTCGAGTTCTTCGTTACAACGTTAGTCAGAGCGGGGGATGATGCGCAGGCCCAGCTCGTCGAGCTGCGCCGAGTCGATCGGACTCGGGGCGTTCGTGAGCGGGTCGGACCCCGACTGTGTCTTGGGGAACGCAATGACCTCTCGGATGTTCTCTTCGCCGACCAGCAACGCCGTCAACCGGTCGATCCCGAAGGCGAAACCGCCATGGGGTGGAGCGCCGAATCGGAACGCGTCGAGCAGGAACCCGAACTTGGCCTGCTGCTCCTCCGGACCGATTCCAAGCAGCTCGAAGATCTTTTCTTGGACATCACGTTGGAAGATTCGGATACTCCCCGACCCGAGCTCCCAGCCGTTCAATGTGAGGTCGTAGGCCTGTGAACGGATATCGAGCCACTCGTCGCCTTGTGCGGTCTCGAGCATCTCGATGTCGTCGGGATGTGGCATCGTGAACGGGTGGTGCGCAGGGATTGGATTCCCGTCGACCACGGCCTCGAACAACGGAAAGTCGGTGATCCAGAGAAAGTGGAATCCGCCTTCGTTGACCGGCGGCTTCCCGAGTTCAAGACGCAACAGGCCGAGGACCTTGTTGGCGACCCGACGTTCATCGGCAATGAGGAAAACCATGTCACCGGATTCGGCCTCGAGCCGTTCCTGCACGCCGGCGATCTCGGATTCGCTCATGAACTTGGTCAGCGCCCCCTCGAGGCCCTCATCACGAACGCGGAACCAGGCAAGGCCCTTGGCGCCCCAGCGTTTTGCTTTGTCGGTCAGATCGTCGATGGCGTTACGGCCAAGTGTGTCGGCGCCCCCGGGCATCCGGATGCCCTTGACGACAGCTGTTTTGAACACGTTCGACTCGGTCTCGCTGAAGAGATCGGTGATGTCGTTGAGTTCCATCCCGAACCGGGTGTCCGGCTTGTCTGAGCCGAATCGTTCCTGTGCTTCTTGCCATGTCATCCGGGGGATGTCGGTCGGGCGTTCGCCGGTCGCTGCCTCAGTGGCATCGGCAACGGCCTCGCTGATGAACTCGAACACGTCGTCCTGGTCGACGAAACTAGCCTCGGCGTCGAGCTGCATGAACTCGAACTGGCGATCGGCGCGAAGATCCTCGTCTCGCAGACAGCGAGCGATCTGGTAGTACCGATCCATGCCGCCAACCATGGTGAGTTGTTTGAACAATTGCGGGCTCTGCGGCAGTGCGTAGAAATCGCCCGGGTTGAGTCGAGATGGCACCACGAAGTCGCGGGCACCCTCTGGTGTTGACGCGATGAGCATCGGTGTTTCGATCTCGCAGAACCCCTGCCGTTCCATAGCTCCACGGATTGCGCTGTTGATCTTCGCTCGGGCACGAAGGTTTCGTTGCATCTTCGAGCGGCGAAGATCGACGTAACGATGGCGCAGGCGAATGTTCTCGTCGACCTCGTTGCGGTCATGCATGGGGAACGGAGGCGGCTCTGCCTCGTTCAGGATCTCGACGTTGGTGTCAGCAATCTCGATCTCGCCAGTGGCGAGTTCGGCGTTGACCATGCCGTCGGGGCGAGCCCGCACCAGTCCGGTGACCGCCACCACGTATTCGCTGCGAACGTCGACCTTTTGATCGACGACGACCTGCACCACGCCGGTGTGATCACGCACATCGACAAAGGCCAGGTGTTCGGAGTGCACGCGGCGGGTGTCGACCCAGCCGGCAACCGTGACAGTTTGCCCGACGTGTTCCGCGCTGAGCTCGCCGCAATAGTGAGTACGAATGGACATGAATATTTCCTTTGTCAGCGGCCGAGCCGCGTCGTGAGTTCGTTGAGGAGATCGGTGCGTGAGACTTGAGTTTGGCCGGTGTCGCCATACATATCGCGCACGGTCACCATGCCCGCGGCAAGTTCGTCTTCGCCGATGAGCACCGAGTACGGAGCAGCCGAGCGGTCGGCAACCTTCATTTGGGCCCTCATCGATCGAGCGTCGAATCCGCGGTCGACGGCAATACCGCCTTGGCGAAGCTCATCGGCAAGTTTTGTTGCCTCCGCTCCGCCCGTGAGGTCGACGATGAATACGTCCGGGGCAACGGTTGGTCCGGGGAAGACTTCTTCGGCATCGCACGCCAACAAAATGCGATCGACACCGAGCGCGAATCCGATTCCAGGCGTGGGTTTTCCGCCGAGGCTCTCGGCCAGGCCGTCGTAACGACCACCGCCGCCTACTGCATTTTGCGCGTTCTCGAGCGCTGTTGATGCGTATTCAAAGGTGGTGCGGGTGTAGTAGTCGAGTCCACGGACGAGTCGCGGCGAGATTTCGTAACTGATGCCCAACACATCGAGGCCTGCACGAACTGCAGCGAAGTGTTCTGCGGTCTCCTCGGTGAGGTGGTCGACCATGAGCGGTGCCTCGGCGACGATCGACTGGTCTTCACGGCGTTTCGAGTCGAGGACCCGAAGTGGGTTCTTGTCGAGTGTTTCCCTCGACATCTCGCTGAGGTCGGCAGCGTGGTCACGCAGGTAGGCCTCGAGCGCAGCGAAATACGCAGGTCGGCAGCTGTCGTCGCCCAGCGAGTTGAGAAGGAGGGTCACCTCGCGGAGGCCGAGGGATTCATAGAAACGCCAGCCAAGCGCAATGACCTCGACATCCACCTGTGGGTCGTCTGAGCCAAGCACCTCGATGCCGACCTGGCTGAACTGGCGGTATCGCCCCGCCTGCGGTCGTTCGTGACGGAACTGCGGACCCTCATACCAAGTCTTCCAAGGCAGATTCGTCGGGTTGTGCTGCACGAATGCCCGAACCACCGATGCCGTCAGCTCGGGCCGCAATGCAATACGTTTCCCGTCCTTGTCTTCGAAGTCGTACATCTCTTTGGTGACAACGTCCGTCGACTCGCCGACTCGAAGAAAGACGCCGAGATCTTCGAAAATCGGCGACATGATGTGGCCATATCCGGCCAACCGACACTGCTCGGCAAAGATATCGACGAGCGCGCGATGACGTTCTGAGTCAGGGGTCAGAATGTCTCGAGTGCCGCGAAGAGCTTGGAATTTTGGCGAAGCCACGGCGCATAGGTTATCTGGGCTCAGCTAGTTGGCGCCGTGGCGTATTTCCCACTCGTTCCTCACTCCCGGCAATCGCACATTCGCCTCCGGCTCCGTGTGCTCTGCGGACTGCCTGAGGCCGCGAGCCGTTCGTCGTCCCTCCTCACTCCGGTGCTGGCGTCCCTTTGTGCGTCTACAGGCTCGCGCGTTCAGCTTCCGCGACCTCCGCTATTGCAGTTGGTCAAAAAGGGGTCTGACCCCTTTTTGGAAAAAGGGGTCAGGCCCCTGTGTCGAGGGTCACACCAGAATCCCTAGGAGCGAGGGACGAGGACTGGCTCGCCGCCTCTCGCTCAGCAGGCGCGAAGTCGAGGGAGCGTCTACGAGCGGAGCGAGTCTGCGTAGCCACCGTGAGTATCTCCACGGATGTCGGGCGGAAGTCCCGACGTGTAATCGGCGAAGCCCGGGAGACTCAGCCGGCGCCGGGGAGCACGCGGTACGCGTCGAATACCGACTCGACCTGGCGCACGGCGTTCAGCATCGATTCGAGATGGGTGGGATCGGCGAATTCGAAACCGAACCGCATGTGGGCAATGCGGTCCGAGCCCGTGCTGGTGTCGACCGAAACCACGTTGATCTGGTGCGAGGCCATGACGCCCGCTACATCGGAAAGCAAACGTGGCCGGTCGAGCGCGTCGACCTCAATTGCCGCCTCGAGCAATCCCTCGTGCCCGTCATCCCAGTCGACCTCGATGATTCGGTCGTGTTGTTCAGCGCCCAGGGATTGCGCATTCGAACAGTCATTTCGGTGGACCGACACGCCGCGACCACGTGTCACAAACCCGACGATGTCATCACCAGGGACCGGCGTACAACAGGTGGCCAACCGGACCAGCAGGTCGTCGAGCCCCTCGACGTGAACCCCTCCAGAAAAAGCAGTCGCCCCCGACCGCTTACGGACTCGTTCTAACGTCTCGGGAATCTGCTCTTCAGACTCACCCGGGGCAAGTTCCTTGTTGACCCGGTTGACGATGGTTCGAGGTGACACGTGGCCCTCGCCCAGCGCGGCAAGCAGCGAGTCCATGTCGGCGTAATTCATCTCCGCAACGATCTCGCCCAGCAGATCGCCCTTCAGCGTTCGTTGAACCGGCAGGTCAGCTCGACGCAGTGCCGAGGTCAGTTCATCGCGACCTAGATCGATGAACTCGTGTCGCCGCTCCCGACTGAACCAATTGCGGATCTTGTTTGCCGCCTTTGGCGAGGCAACGAAGTTCAGCCAGTCCTTCGAAGGTCCAGCGTCAGGATTCTTAGAGGTGATGACCTCAACCCGGTCACCGGATTGCAGGCGAGTGTCGAGTGGGACCAAACGACCGTTGACTCGCGCACCGGTACATCGTTGGCCAACCTCGGTATGAATCTGGAAGGCAAAGTCGACCGGCGTGGCCCCTAAGACCAGCTCGACGACTTCACCCTTCGGAGTGAAAACGAAAACCTCGTCTTGGTCGAGGTCGGTCTTGAGGTTCGACATGAACGTCGATGGATCGGATGTCTCCTGTTCGAACTCGATGATCCGGTTCAGCCATGCAATCTCTTGGTCAGACGCCGTCTCTTTGTAGCCCCAGTGCGCCGCCACGCCGTTCTCCGCCCGGGCGTGCATCTCCGCCGTACGAATCTGCACCTCGACCTCTTTGCCGAGGGGCCCGATCACGGTGGTGTGGAGCGACTGGTAGAGGTTGAACTTAGGCATGGCGATGTAGTCCTTGAACCTACCCTGCACTGGTTTCCACGCTGAGTGAATCGATCCCAAAGCGGCGTAACAGTCACGAACCGACTCCACGACCACACGCAGCCCGACAAGATCGTGGATGTCGTCAAACGCCAAGTTCTTGACGACCATCTTTCCGTAGATCGAATAGAGGTGTTTCTGGCGGCCGGTGACGCTGCCCTTAATATCGAGCTCTTCGAGTCGTGCCTCGATATCACCGAGCAGCTGGGTGATGTACACCTCACGCTCGGGCGCACGAGCAGCCACCATCGACTCGAGTTCGGCGTACTGCTTTGGTGAACTGGCAGCGAACGCCAGATCTTCGAGTTGTTGTTTCAACTCTTGCATGCCAAGTCGATGCGCCAACGGCGCATAGATCTCAAGCGTTTCTTGCGACGTGCGCTCCTGCTTCCATGAAGGCAGCGAGGCAATCGTCTCCATGTTGTGCAAACGGTCGGACAACTTGATGATCAGGACGCGTGCGTCTTGGGCAACGGCGATCATCATCTTGCGCACCGATGCTGCCTGTTGTGCCTCCTTCGAGTCGAAGTGCACACGCTCGAGTTTGGTCACGCCGTCAACGACGTGGGCAACCGATTCGCCGAACTCTTCGACGATCTGCTCGAGACTTACAGCGGTGTCTTCGACCGCATCGTGCAGGAGCGCCGCCGAGATCGCAACATCGTCGAGCCCGAACTCTGCGACCACTTTGGCAACCGCGAGCGGGTGAGAGATGTAGCTCTCCCCCGACTTACGGCGCTGATCTCCGTGAGATACCGCGGCAAGTCGATATGCACGCTGAATCCGGTCGATCGAACTACCGGGTCGTGTCCGTCGATACGCGGCAACGATGGCGGTGAGTTCGCTTTCGACGCGCACGGAGTGGCGTCGCCATGGAAGGACTCGCGTCACGGTTGCCATCTAGTCAGTGAACCTCGATTGGAGCGGAGAACACCACGTCGGGAAGAACTCGACGTCCCTGTAGTGCAACCAGTTCGATGAGGACACTAATTCCCACCAGCGATGCGCCGGTCTGGTTCACCAGCGTTGACGCTGCCCGCAACGTACCCCCGGTCGCCAAAACGTCGTCAACGAGCAGCACACGATCACTCGATGCAAGGGCGTTGCTGCGCATTTCCATTCGATCAGAGCCGTACTCAAGCGCGTAATCGACATGGATCGTCTCCGGTGGGAGCTTTCCTGGCTTACGAATCGGTGTGAAACCAACGCCGAGCAGTTGCGCGATCAGCGGACCGAAGAGAAATCCACGGGCTTCGATGCCAACAACTGTTGTCACCCTTGCATCGCCAAATGGTTCTGACATCGCCGCAGCTGCGGTTGCCAACCCCGTTGGATGCGCAAGGAGCGGCGAGATGTCCTTGAACATGATCCCGTCGCTCGGAAAGTCGGGAACGTCTCGAATCAACTCACCCAGATCCATCACTGAAGAGTAGTGCCCGTTCGCGCCCGACTCTTGCACCAGCGGGCCGCGCAGAGCAACGGGTTAACCCAATCGATCTGGCAGAATTCCCTCGTGCCGAACCCACGCCGTCTTGCTGCCATCGACATCGGGACTTCGTCGCTGCACCTGGCCATTGCCCAGCCGGTGCCGGGTGGTCGACCCGAAATCTTGTTTCGCGAGAAACTCCCCGTGAGGCTTGGTTCTGGCGCTTCCGACATGAAATCGCTGAACCCCGACGCTGTCGACCGGGCCATCGACGCGCTTCGGACGTTTCGGGCACTCGCCGACGCCAACGATGCCGACGTGCACGCGGTGGCCACTAGCGCCGTGCGAGAGGCCGAACACCCCGAAGATTTCATCCGCCGGGCGCGCATCGAAGCCGGAATAGACGTCGAGGTGATCTCTGGTGTTGAAGAGGCCCGGCTGATTCACCTCGGTGTCTTGGGAGCAGTCCCGGTTTCCGACGGCCCGCACCTCGTCATCGACATCGGTGGCGGATCGACCGAGCTGATCATCGGGACCGGGGTGACCCCAACCTTGCTCCGCAGCTTGAAGATCGGACACGTACGCCTCACCGATCGATTCTTTCCTGGTGGAACGATCGATGCTGACGCAATCGATGATTGTCGCAACTTCATCCGATCGTTCGTGGCCGAGGTGGCCTTGGCAACGTCACAACACCAAATCGAGATGGTGATTGGCTGCTCCGGTACCTTCGAGACGCTCACCGACATTGCAAGGCATCGATCGGGCAGCCGAGGCTCATCGGGCCCGGTAACGAAAAAGGAGATCAACAAAGCGTCCGACCTCGTCTGCGATGCCACAACGAGTGATGAGCGAGCATCGATCAAGGGACTCGAGCCACACCGAGCAGACACGATCGTGGCTGGCGCAATCCTGGTGCAGGTGCTCATGGAACGCCTCAACTTCTTTGAATTCGTCTTGTCACCCGATGCACTCCGCGAGGGTCTGGTGCTCGATCGCCTCGATCGCCTCGACCCATCCCTCGGCACCCTCCATCATCTGAACCAGATTCGGGCGAGCAGTGTCGCCACGATGGCCGAGCGATATGGCGAGAACGTCGTACACGCTCGCCAGGCCACGGACATTGCGCTCAACCTGTTCGACACCACCGCTGCGCTGCATGGCCTCGGAGACGCTGCGCGTGACGTGCTCGAGGCTGGCGCCATGTTGCACAACATCGGCAGATTCGTCGGTCACTCAGCACATCACAAACACTCGTATTACCTGATTCGTCATGGAGAGCAGCTCGCTGGATTCAACGAACACGAGAGAGAACTTGTTGCCCTCGTGGCCAGGTATCACCGCAAGAGCGCGCCGAAACCGTCGCACGATACATTCGCCGCGCTTGACGAAGCTGACAAGTTGGTTGTCTCGACCTTGGCCGGCATGTTGAGAATCGGTATCGCCCTCGATCGCACGTATCGCAACGTTGCGACCAACATCGAGGTCACGATCACCAATGACCTGGTTGACATTGCCGTGCACGGGTTTGGAATCGAGCTTGAGCTGTTCGCCGCCAGCCGGCGCAAGCAGTTGCTCGAGACCTCGCTCGGATGTTCCGTCACGATCCGTCAGGCGGCCCAAGCGGCAGCCACGACGTTCGACTGACGACTACTTCTTCTTGGTCTTTCGTGGCCGAGGAGGAATTGTGGTACCTCCGGTCGTGGTCGGGCCCGTGCCCTTCGACGACTTCGTTGGTTTCGACGCCGAACTGGGTGACTTGGTGGCGGTCGACCCGGCCCTGGCTCGGGCGCGAGACGCCTGCTCACCGAACGTTGCATCTTCAGAGGCGACGATGCGAGTGCCGTCGGATTCGCCGATCCGCTTTGCGACCTTCGCTGCGATCTGCTGATACTCCGGCTCGCGCTCCTTGAGCAATGCGACGACGTACGACGCAACGAAGATCGACGAGTAGCCGCCCACGATCAAGCCGACCATGAGGGCGATCGAGAATTCTTGCAGGGTGGTTGCTCCAAGGATGAGCGAGCCAACAATGAGCATCGACATCACCGGCAGCAACGACGTGATGGTGGTGTTGATGGATCGGGCGAGCACCTGATTCAGCGCCAGGTTCATCATTTCGGTGTAGGTGTAACGCCCGGTGGCCCCGACGCGTGCAGTGATGTCTCGGACCTTGTCGTACACAACGATCGTGTCATAGAGCGAGTAACCCATGATCGTCAAGAAGGCAATAACGGTCGCTGGCGTGACCTCGAAACGGAACACCGCGTAGACACCGACGCTGATGATGATGTCGTGAGCGACCGCGATCAGGCCGCCGATAGCCATACGCCATTCGAGTCGCGCCGAGATGTACAAAGCAATGGCGATGAAGAAGAACACCAGGGCTCTGACCGCCTTGTCGGTGATCGCCGAACCCCAGGTCGGACCAACCGATTCGAACGCCGTGATCTCGCCGAACGCCGCCAGCGAGTTGCGTAGCTCCTCGACTGGACCCGCCTCCTCGAGCGAGCTGCGGACACGAACCAAGCGCGTTCCGTCAGCCTCGGTGACCTCTTGGATCACCGCTTCAGCGGCCACACCGTCTGGAAGTGCCGCTGTGACTTCGTCGATCGACGCGTCGGTGACAACCTCACCAGAGGTACCGCCTTCGAAATCGATACCGAGGTTGAGGCCGCCGATCAGGAGGGCAAGCACGCTGATGGCAACAGCTGCTCCGGACACCACACGAGCACGAAGCCAGAGCTTTGGGAAGTCGAAGTGTCGACGGCCGTCGTTTTCGGGTGTGAGTTTCATGCCGACCCCTCCTCGGTACCAACTCGGTCTTCGGTAAGGCCGGGGATCCCCATCAATGCCGACGAACCAGCGATTCGAGGTGTCCGGGCAATCCATTCCACAGCGGGGCCCAAGAAGAAGTACGTCGCGACCAGGTCGAGGATGACCGAGATTCCGAGGTACAGCGCAAAGCCGCGCACGGCTCCGACGGTCAGGGTGTAGAGCAAGATCGAGCCGATCAGAGAAGCGACATCGGCCTTGACGATTGTCGAGAACGCAACCGGAAAGGCCTTGTTCACCGATGTTCGAACAGTTCGCCCGTTTCGCACATCCTCCTTGAGGTGCTCGAAGTAGACGATGTTCGAGTCGACCGACACGCCGATCGACACGATGATGCCGGTGATGCCAGCGAGCGTGAGTGCCAGGCCCTGATTGGCCCCGAGGAACGAGATGATCGACCACATCAGTGCGCCGGAGATGAACAGACTGATCATGGCGATGACGCCAAGGATCCGGTAGTAGCCAACGATGAAGACCGCGACGAGGGCCAGGCCGATGATTCCGGCGATTACGCCGGCATCAAGTGCGTCTTGGCCGATCGTCGCCGAAACGATCTGTTGATTCTCTGGTTCAAGCTCGATGGGGAGTGCGCCAAAACGAAGCTTCAACCCGAGTTCTTTGGCCGTGGTCTCGTCGAAGGAGCCAGAGATTTGAAAGGAGTCGCCCAGGTCGGCGTTCTGCACCGCGGGAGCCGAGATGACCTCATTATCGAGGTCGACGGCGATACGACCGGGACCACCAACGCTGCGGGGGCACCCTGCCGTGCCAGAGAAACACTGTTGCGTGAGCTCAAGGAACGCGTCCTCGCCGATCTCGCCGCCTTTCAGGTCGACAGACACGATCCAACGAATACCATCAAACACACCTTGCGCATCGGAAAGGCCCTCGCCGGTCATTCCCGTGGGACCCAGGACGTACCGTCCAGGCGCAGCAAGCTCGATGTTGGCGGGTACGACGATGATCGAGTCTTCGTCGATGGCGTCGTCAGGTGTGAATCCGTCTGGGCCGAGCGGCAGGTCTTCGGGATAACTCGACGGACGATTGGTTGTCCCCGGAGCAAGATCTTGGAGCACGGGTCGGAACCGCATGACCGCGGTTTCACCCACTAACTCGAGTGCTCGTTCCTGGTCTTCAACACCCGGTAGTGAGACCACGATTCCGTCGCCTTCAGCGTGAATCTCCGGCTCGGCGACGCCGAGGCCATCGACGCGATTACGAATAATCTCGACGGCTTGATCAATCTGTTCTGGGTCCTCGACCGGCTCGGTCGCCCGGAAACGGACCGAGACACCACCTTGCAGGTCGAGTCCGAGCAGCGGTTCGTTCCCGGCCACAAATGTTCCTACGAGCGCGGCGATCGATAGCAGTGTGATGCCGAACAGGTAAACGAGTTGGCGACGGGCCATGTCTTCTCAGCCCTCGGCCACGTCATCTTGAACCGGCGCGCTTTCGACCGACTCTTCGTCGTCCTCGTCAGCCTCGTCAGCCTCGTCGGTCGGGAATTCCTTGAGGATCTCTTGAATATGCGTACGGTTGATGAGGATCTCAATGCCCTCTGCAACCTCGAGATACGCAGACGTTTCGAGGATCTCGGTAATTGTTCCGTAGATCCCGGACGCAAGCATCACGCGGTCACCCGCACCGGCGCGGTCGACGAGGGCTTGTTGCGCCTTCACCTTTTGCTGTTGGGGGCGGATCAGCAGCATGTACATGCCGCCGAACAACAGGATGGGAAGGATGAGTTGTGCCATGGTCAGACCTCGGTCGCGACGTTCAGCTCTGGAGGCTATCGCTCGCCCGCCGACATAGGTGGCAGCCCCGCGGTATTGGGCTTCAGCGGCGTGTCAGGCCCACAGTTCGTGGACGTCTTTCGCGAACGCCTCGAAGCGGTCTTCGACAATGGCCGTGCGCATGTCGTCGACGAACCGGAGCAACCACCAGAGGTTGTGCATTGTGAGTAAGCGGGCCCCCGTCGGTTCTTTTACCTGCAACAGATGGCGAAGGTATCCCTTTGACCAACGTGCTGCCGGACCTTCCGGATCGATGGGTTCGTCGGAGTCCGCGAACTCTGCGCGAGTGAGGTTCACCCGCCCTTGCGACGTCAACATGGTGCCGTGGCGCGCAAGCCGCGTTGGAAGGACACAATCGAACATGTCGATGCCTCTCGCCACCGCATCGACGATGCCGGCTGGGTCGCCAAGACCCATAAAATACCGGGGCTGGGCGCTCGGAAGCGACCGTGTGGCCGAAACGAGCGGCTCATGCCATTCGTTCCGATGTTCACCCACGGACAGACCACCGACTGCATATCCATCGAAGTCGAGTTCGACTGTTCGTTCGGCACTCTCGCGACGCATCGCAAGGTCGAGGCCGCCCTGCACGATGCCGAACTGGCTCTGTGTCTGAGAAGCGGTCGGATGCGTAAGAAAGGCACCCCTTGCCCGACCTGCCCAGAGAACGGTCCGATCGAGTGCCTCTCGGATGATCGCATCGCTACTGGGAAGCGCCGAACACACGTCGAGCACCATCTGAATGTCGGCGCCGATGGCGATCTGGCTCTCCACGGCGCTCTCGGGCGTCATTGAATGGGTCGAACCGTCGTATACCGACTTGAAGACAGCACCTGCGTCATCGATTTTCGGTTCGAGCGAGAACACCTGGTAACCACCGGAATCGGTCAACGTATGACCGTCCCAACCAGCCATTGCACCGAGGCCGCCCAACTTCTCGACGACGTCATGCCCTGGCCGCAGCATGAGGTGATAGTTATTCGCCAAGATCACTTGGGCGCCCAAGAGTTCCATGTCAACCGATGAGAGATGTTTGATCGCTCCCCTGGTTCCCACCGGCATAAAACACGGTGTGGTGAACGTCCCTCGCGCGGTCGTGACCGTGCCAGCTCTTGCGAGTCCGTCTTGGTGTTCGAGATCAAAGGTCGTCTTCATGGGGCAGTCCTGTTCAGGAGCATTGCATCACCGAACGACAAGAAGCGATAGCCCGATGTGAGCGCTTCATCGTAGAGCGCGCGCCACCGGGGACCCACGAGCGCATCGATCATGACGAGGAGTGTGCTTTTTGGCATATGGAAGTTCGTCATCAACAGATCGACCACCTGGAAGTCGAACGGGTGACGAATGAAAAGTTCGGTTGACCCCTCATTACCGAATCGCGCTGCGGACTCGAGCGCTCGGGCCGTGGTGGTCCCTACTGCCACCACACGTTTCGCCTCAGTCATCGCCTTTGATGTCTCGGTTGGCACTCGGTATCGCTCGGAGTGCATGTGGTGATCGTCGAGGTCTTCGACAGAGACAGGTCGAAATGTGTCGAGGCCGACGACAAGTTCCACGCGTGCGACAGTGATCCCAGCCGTCTCGAGCCGACCGAAGAGGTCGTTCGTGAGGTGCAGACCGGCGGTTGGTGCCGCGGCGCTGCCGGGCTCCTCGGCATACACAGTCTGATACCGGTCGGCGTCGTCGAGAGATTCGGTAATGTACGGCGGCAGCGGCATTTCACCGACACGTTGTAGCGCAGCCTCGAGGTTCGTCGACTCCACCACAGCACGACGGCGGCCTTCACCGAGGTCTTCGCCGATCGTTATGTGCAGGTCGTCTTCGCCTTCAAGGGTGAGCAAGGTACCCGGGGCAACCTTCTTGCTTGGCCTGACGAGCACTTCCCAGCTTGATGTTTCCGACTGGAGAGCTATGGCTGCAGGCCCGACTGGTTCGAGCAGCAACACCTCGGTGATACCGCCGGTCGGACGACGCGTGAGGAGGCGAGCAGCCAGTACTCGCGTGTCGTTGATGACGAGGAGGTCACCGGGTTCGAGAAGTGAGTCGAGTTCAGACACCGCCGAGTGTTCGGGTGCGGCCGCTCCACGATCGACCAGCAGTTTCGAAGAGCTGCGATCAGCCAGTGGAACCTGAGCGATTCGGTCCGCTGGGAGCTCGTAGTCGAACTCATCGATTCTTGTCACCCATCGAGCCTATTGGCCTCCACAGACGCCCGACCGGAGCGAGGGGTCTGACCCCCTTTTCTGGCCCGTGGCTTCATGACACGGGCACCCATACTGTTTGCATGCGTTCTCGTTGGGCGATCGTCCTGCTGATTGTCGTGGTTCTGACCCCGTTGGCAAGTCTTCAGAACGCAGGAGCGACCGACTGTGTTGTGAACCCCTCGACGACCTTCGAGCTCCGGGGGACGCTGACCGAACTTGAGCACGTCGAACCCAAGCCCGGATTCACTGACTATTTCCGCGCTGTACTCGAGACCGAACCAGGCAATGACGGGGCCGAGCGCACCGAGTTCGCGATCGAAGGCCGCCCCGAGAAGATGGAACTTGGCGAGAGCTACGAGGTAACGATTCACGACTATTCAGCCAGCGTGTCCGAACCGGGGCCATTCAACTCGCTGGTGGCTTACCTTCACGCCGATGGTGAATGCAGTCCTCCCAACTCGATCTTCAGTATTGATGACGCGGGTGAGCTGGAGGCAATCGATGCGCCAAGTTCGACGCTCACCAGAGTCGCCATCGGCGTCATCGGTGCGGCTATCGCCATCGGCCTCGCAATCCAGCAAGCCCGGTCGCGACTGCAGAAAAAGGACCCCAAAACGCTCTGAGATGAACTGTCACCTCTTCGGCTCAGCCGAAGAGGCCGTCTGGCGTGCCCTTGTCCGGGCTGGTGCTCGGCGGGGTCAATCCAAGGTGTTGCCATGCAGCCACCGTGGCCACGCGGCCCTTTGGCGTGCGCATGAGAAATCCCTGCTGGATCAGGTAGGGCTCGTAGACGTCTTCGACCGTTTCTACGGGCTCGCTCACGCTGATCGACAGCGTCTTGAGCCCAACCGGTCCACCTTCGAACATGCCGCAGAGTGCGCTCAGGAGCGCACGAGTCGACTTGTCGAGACCTCTGCTATCTACGCCGAAGAACTCGAGCCCATCACGAGCAACGTCCTTGGTGATCTTGCCGTCTCGTTCGACTTCGGCGAAGTCTCTGACCTGCCGGAGCAGACGGTTCGAGATACGCGGGGTTCCACGGCTGCGAAGTGCGATCTCCTTGGCCCCCTCGTCGTCGACGGCCACGTCGAGAATGCCCGAGGCTCGGAGCACGATCGACTGCAGCTCGTCGGGCTCATAGAAGTCGAGCCGGGCCGGATAATCGAACCGGTCACGTAATGGCCCCGTTATCAGACCCGTCCGAGTCGTCGCCCCGATGAGAGTGAACTTGGCAACCGGTAGTCGCATCGTGCGAGCTGCCGGACCCTTGCCCAGCACAAGGTCAAGCTGGAAATCTTCCATCGCCGGATACAACACCTCTTCGACCGGACGGGCGAGGCGGTGGATCTCGTCGATGAACAAGACGTCGCCATCTTCGAGCTTGGTGAGGATGGCTGCGAGATCGCCGCCCTTCTCGAGCGCCGGACCCGAGGTGACCTGCATGGTCGCGCCCATCTCGTTGGCGATGATCGCCGCGAGCGTGGTCTTGCCGAGGCCAGGCGGACCAGCGAAGAGCATGTGCCCCATTGGCTGTTCGCGACCGCGAGCCGCCTGCAACATCACCCGCAGGTGCGCCTTCAGCTGCTCCTGGCCGACGAAGTCATCGAGCGACTGCGGGCGAAGACCGACTTCATCGCGCTCTTCAAATCTGCGCTCGTCGTCATCGCCGCTCGGCGACAACAGCTCGTCGCGCATCAGACACCCTCGGCGATCATGCGGAGCGCATCACGCGTCAACAGTGCCGAATCGCCCTCGTTCGGCAACTTGGCCAGCACAAGACGAACCTCATCGCCGCTGTAACCGAGCGCGTCAAGCGCCTGACGCACCTCGATGTGTGCGGGAAGGTCGGCCACGGCCGCGGGACGTTCGAGCGACGACAGGTCTACGTCGGGCAGATCGAGCTTCGACTTCAGTTCGATGAGCAGGCGCGTCGCCGTCTTCTTGCCAACACCGGGAACAGCGCAAAGCGCGTCGATGTCTTCGGTCGCGAGCACGGCCTTGAGCTCAGCGGGGCCATGAATCGACAGGATCGCCATACCGAGCGACGGACCGACGCCATGGGCGGAGATGACCATTTCGAAGACGCGACGCTCGTCGATCGTCGAGAAGCCATAGAGAATTTGGGCGTCCTCACGCTGCTGGTGATGCACATGCAGAAAAGCCTCGGCGCCCAATCGTCCAGCTCGTGCTGAGGCTGCTGGACCGACGAGGATCCGATAGCCGACTCCCGCAACTTCGACGAGCAATTCGTCGCCGTTCGGATTGCGGTCGAGCAGCGTGCCACGTAAAGAACCAATCATGAACGAACCTCCGCAGCTCCGGGAGCACCACGTCGACCAGAGCGCACATCGACAGGCGGAATCCCGACGATTGCGGTGTGGCACAGCGCAACGGCGATTGCGTCGGCTGCATCGACCGGTTTGAGTTCTTTCTCGATCTTTAGTTGAGCACGCACCATACGTTCGACCTGCTGTTTGTCGGCCGCCCCGTAACCGGTGACGGCGAGTTTGATTTCGTTCGGGCTGTACTGGATGACGTCGCACCCAGCGGTTGCTCCAGCAGCCATGACCACACCCGACGCATGGCCAACAGCCATTGCGGTACTGACGTTCACCTGGAAGAGCACCCGTTCAATCGCCACGACAGACGGTGCAAATTCTTCGATCAGGCTTGTAATCTCGGCATGCATCGTGGCCAAGCGCCGAGGCAGCTCTTCGGTCGGCTCGGTGCGAATGACTCCAGCCGACACGGCACGCACCCTGTTGGGGCCGGTCCAGTCGAGACAACCATAACCACACCGGGTGAGCCCCGGGTCGATTCCAAGCACGAACATCTGTACGAGAGTACAACATGTCGGGACTTCCACCCGACACCCTCACACGTCGGGACTGCCGTCCGACACCCCCGCACATCGGCACGTTCGTCGTTGCCCCTTTCCGGTGGCCGTTGGTGGCGATACGCTCAAATTTAATGAGCGATGCAACGACCATGCCCGAGAGTTCCTCTCCGACATCGGAGACCAACGGAAACGCCGAACGCGTCTTCAGTAAATCGGTCGCGATCTCCGGCATCCGCTGCACCCTCACGTACCTCATATTTCCGTTTGTTGCGCCACTGATCGGCATCACGTCGAGCGTTGGCGCCGTGATCGGCGTCCTGATCGGCGTCGTCGCAATCGTGTTCAATATCATGAGCATCCGTCGGCTCTTCGCCGCCAACCATCCGTACAAGTGGTGGGCTGGAGCGATGAACGCTTCAGTCATCGTGCTCTTGATCGTCCTCTTCGTCGTGGACAGCCAAACCCTTCTCGGCTGACGTGCATCGGTTCGAACAGGCAATCGCCCTCAAGACCGGCGTTGCCGGCCACGTCGGACAGATCGCTCCCGGCTGGGACATCGCTGGAAACGCTGACGGCGGATACCTGATGGCGTTGCTCGGACGTGCGGCGCTGCTCGAGTCTGGGCGTCGTGACGCAATCTCCCTTTCAGCGCAGTTCCTCTCGCCCGGAAAGGCTGCCGACCGAAACGTTTCCACCACCTTTCATGGGGCAGATCGAACTACGCCTACACCCCTCCAACGGTCTTCAATACAAATCTCACCGTCGGGTGGGTGCCAACGATCCAGATGACGGTGCATCTTCGCAATCGTCCAACCACCGATTGGTTGATGGTCGAAGCCGTGACCCGATTCGTCCAGAACGGGATGTTCGAAACAGACGCGACGATCTTCGGCGACGATGGCCAGATCGTTGCACATTCGAGGCAACTCCAATTGATTGCCCGGGCGTAGGGCCGACCGGTCCTCACCAATGGTCCAGACAGACCACTCCAAAGTCACCATGATCTTGTCGATATACCTTTCATGGCTCTGGCCGCAGTACCACCACTCGACATGCTCGCTCGACGCGTGCACTTCGATTGGCTCGATCACGAGACTGACCAGTGGCATCACTCGATGCCTGAGTTTGGCGCAGCGGCCAACGCCGTATCGCTTCTCATGCCCCACGCCGAGCCCTATGTGATCTCGAAGGTCCGCAGTGGCCTCACCTCTCTCGACGATCCCTCGGTCCAGCTCGTCGACTCAGTCGAGACATGGATCAAACAAGAGGCATCTCATTTCAAGGCTCACCGCGATTTCAATCGCTCCCTCAAAGCCGGCTCTCGAACCGCTCGAGCACTCGACCGACTCGGTTCGAAGGTCTTTTCCTGGCTCGACCGGAGATCCGACGCATTTGGGCTCGCATTTGCAGCTGCATTCGAGATCATCGCTTTTTGCGCTGCTCGCTGGGCTGAGGCTGGACTTCGACGGTATTTCACTGGCGCCGACGAACGATCTGCCACGCTCTTCTTGTGGCATCTCGCCGAGGAAATCGAACACAAGGGCATTGCACACGACGTGATGGCCGAACATCCCGCGGCGATCAAGAAGTACAAACTTGCAGTTGTTGTGGCCTTTGCCGTCATGATCGGCTTCACGGTCGTTGGTGGTCTGACCCTCTTCTCCCGACATCTGAGCGTCTTTCATCCAATCCGCTGGCTTCGTCTGATTGGCTGGGGTTTCAGCTTTGCCTTCGTCGTGGTGCCCGTCGTCTCCGCATCGATGGCGCGCGACTTTCACCCCGACCAGTTGGTCGACCCTCCGTGGATGGCTCAGTGGTTGAGCGAGTTCGATCCGGTCACCCAGACGTTGCCTCTGTGGACAGACGCTGGATCGGGTCTTAGCCGGCCGCCTCACCAAGCTGCCGCTTGATCTCGACGACGACGTCGTCGCCCATTAACGCCTGCAACTCGTCGGCGAGCGATTCGATCACGGGTGTTGAACCCACATAGGCCTTGTCACCCTCGGTGCAACACCACGCCATCGTCTGCCCGTCGGGCCCCCAGTCAGCCCGTGACCAGCGTCGAAGTGTGGCCACTGCTGTTCCGTCTTCGTCGATCGAGCGATCGACGCGAAGTGGCAATTGCCAACACACCGACGGTTTCCAATCGAGGGGTGACTCGCCATCACGCATGGCCTGGCCGTGGAGAGCACATCCCGCTCCCCCGGCAAACCCAGGTCGGTTGAGGAAGATGCATGCGCCGTCGACGATTCGGGTGTGGACGACGTCGTCGCGAAGAACACCATGGGCAGCCTGCTCGTAATGCTGGAAGTATTTGGGGTCCAGGGTGGCAGCGAGCGCTGCAATCCGCATGGCCTCGTCCTCGTCGAGCAACTCGACGCCGACCGAACAACAGCCGAGGCCTCGCTCGGGCGCTGCGACATCCTCAATCCCGTCGCAGCCTGCGTCCCAGATGCAGGTCCAATTCGACTGGAGAAAGTCGGCGTCCACCCGCCACTCGACGTCATCGTGGTTCGGTACGGACAGCCAACGAGGTGCGCTCTCGGTCATCCACTGATCATGCCAGATCTACAAGGCACCTCCGGCTGGCGGTCGGCCCCGTGTTGTGCGACGCTCGACGCTTGCGAGTTTTTCTCACCCACAATCCCGAAGACCTCGAGGCGTACTACGGCCGTGCGCTCCCCGAGCTCATGTCGATCGCCGAGGTGGTCATCAATCCCCTCGATCACGACTTGACCACCGAGGAACTCCTGATCGAATCGGCTGGCTCCCAGGTCATCGTGGCGCATCGCGCAACCCCTGGCGAGGCCCGACTCTTCGATCAGCATTCCGATTTGATTGCGTTTCTCCGTTCCGCTGTCGAC
>RCNE010000589.1_pt1 | contig 19643 bp, 22 predicted proteins | sample 2041361 | NCBI WGS metagenome assembly RCNE01 (sample SAMN09708229, study PRJNA481090) | Marine sediment metagenome, whole genome shotgun sequencing project.
ATGGTGGATGGATTTCGGAGGGTCGTTTGAGGCCGATTTTCGTCGGATCCGCAGGTTCATACTGGTGGTATGGGCCAAGAATACGCCGATAATCGGGCCAAATGACACCCGAAAGGCGCCGCCAATTCTATTTACTACACGCTCCTAGCGATGGACCAAGTGCTTGATCTCACTCTGGCCGAAATCGGACTCGGCGGTGATGACAACCGCCGAAGTGCCGCCACTGAACTCGGGCAACGATTCGGTTGCGACAAAAGCGCCGTCATCGTCAGTCTCACCCTCGGCCAGGACCAAGCGGCGCGGTTCCGAGGTTGATTTGAAGAGTACGGTGATCCGGACCCCCGCTTGCGGTGTGTTGGACTGGGAATCAACCGCGGAGATGGAAATCTCGGCGTCACTGCCGTAGACGAAATCGTGTTTGCCGGCGGCGCGGAGCACGAGATGAGCGCGACCGCGTTGAGCGGCGAGATAGTCGAGGATGACCTGGTCGAGGGTCGGTTCATCGCCACCGTCCTCCCCCGCCGGCTCCTCGGCAACGAGCGGACCGATATCGCCGTCGCGTGAGATGTTGGTGTCGTCGTCTTCGTTGACTGATGCCGGCTCGTCGGTCAGCTCCGCCAACCGGCCGCGTCGAATTACCTCGATGATGGTGCGGTGCTGCCGCTCCATGAGGGTCGCGATGGCGCTGTTCTCAACTTTCTCATCGACGAGATCCTGATACGAGGTCCTCCTCGAATACAGAATCTCCCCGCGGGCGTAGACCAGGCTCTCGACGATGGGGTTCGAGCGTCCCTTGTCTTCGGTCTGCACGTGGTATGTCGTGCCCGCGCTATCGATATCGGTGTTGTAACCAGTCAGCACCACCGTTCCGGCTCCATCCAAAACACGCAGCCTACAGGCTACCCCCTCGTTCGGGTATGGTCAATGCGCGCCTCCGCTTCGCGCGGAGGTCGTGAGTCGTGAGTCGTGAGTTGTCGGCGAAAGCGACCTGATACGCGCTTCGTTTTCGGGAAACCTGCCCGCCGGACTCAACAAGACCCAACACGAATCCGCCCCGCCCTTCCGGAAACAGAGGAATGACCTGCGTCTCACGGCTTACGACTCACGATGTACGAACCGACACCCAGAACAGCAGGCGCAACCGGGTCGCGTCTACAATGCCCCCATGGCTTCACTCTCGATCCTCTACATCTGCATCGGCAACACCTGTCGCTCACCCATGGCCGAGGCCATCACCGCTGGCCTCGGCGAGGACGGAGTGACGGCGTCTTCGGCCGGGTTGATGCCTTTCGGAAGGATCGTGAGCACGACGGTGGAGACCCTCGAGACCCTGGGCTACGACCCGCGCGGTCTCGCTTCGAAGTCTCTCGACGATGTCGATCTGGCCTCCTTCGACATCATCGTCTCCCTCATCGGGGACTCCGGGCTGAGCTATCTGCCATCGAACCTCGGGGCAGAGATCGAATCGTGGTCCATCCGCGATCCCTACGGCGAAGATGACGAGGTCTATCTTGCCGTCGCCCGTGAACTCGAGCGCCGGATCCGCGATCTCCTCGATGATCGTTCCCATCGGGAACTCCCCTTCGTCTAGGGAGTCACACTCATCGGGGACGAGATCGCTCGTATGTCGTAAACCGTGATTCGCAAGTCGTTTCTTCGTGCCCGTCAGAGAGGGAAGACCGCGTGGGGGTGGGTTTTCACCCCTGGCATGACCCCCGCCTGAATGATCCACAACTGTCCGAGACCGAGGTCCCGCGATGTGCGATGTACGACTCACGACTCACGGTTTACGGCTCACGGTCCTTCACCCAGAGGAAAGGAGACCGTTGATTGCGATCCATGGCACACTTGAGAGGTGGTATTCGACGAGGTCTACGAACGCTTTCGGCGGCCGATCTGGCGATTGGCGCGGCGGCTCACCGAGAATGATGAGGAGGCCTTCGATGCGACTCAGGAGATCTTTCTCAGGGTCTGGCGCGGTCTTGCCGGTTTCCGCGGCGAAGCCAAGATCTCGACCTGGATCTTTCAGATCGCCTGGAACTACCTCCGTGGCCACCACCGGCGACGCGGCAGACACCTCAACGCAGTGGCGAGTCAGTCCGAAGAGATCGTGGCCCGCACGCCGGATCCATCGCCCGGCCCCGAACGCCGGGCCGTGTCATCGGATCTGCTGGATCGCGTCACCGCAGCCATGGACGAACTTCCCGAACACTATCGGGTGGTTGTGTGGTTGCGCGACGGCGAGGACCTCAGCTATGCCGAAATCGCCAAGGTTCTCGATCTTCCCATCGGCACCGTCCGATCGCGCCTCGCGCGAGCAAGGGCGGCGCTCAGGAAGGCGGTTGGCCTGTAATGGATGAAACCCTCCGGGAACTCGTCAGCCGATTCGCCGATGGCGATCTGGACGATGCCGAGTCATCCCGGCTCGAGGCGCGGGCCGAGATCGATCCGGAGGTCGCCGCTGAGATCACCACCATCACCGATCTCAGGACGGCGGTTAGCACCATCGCCGGCCGCATGGAACCACCCGCGGCGCTGGACCGAGTCATGGAACCACTACGCCAGGCGCCGCCCGTCCCGGCGCAACGAGCCCGGCCGGTCTATCGCTGGCTCGGGATCGCTGCCGCGGTGGTTCTTGGAGTGACCGTAGCGACCGAGATGGCCCGCCGCAACCCGACACCGACCCTGAGCCCGCCTTCTCCACAGCAGAACCTCCCCGTTGGGGAACGTGAGGAGATCTTCAAGCTCGCTCCCCTGCCGACGGCAGTCCCCAACGATAACCGTCCCCTCGGCGCGGTGGACCAACTCCTTGAAGAGGAACCGGCGATCCCGGCCGCTCCGGAACCGGCTCCCTTCGAGGTGATGGGGCCCCTGAATACCGCCGCCCCATCCACCGCAACTGCCGAGTCGCTCTCGGTTGAGGACACGCGGTCAGCTGATGACGACGGTGAGGTCAAGTCGCGGCTCATGGCGGCGGCCGAACCGGCCCCGGCGAAGAAATCCTCGGTTTCCCGGGCTGAAAGCTCGATGGAGCCCGGGACCGAGAGAGAGTTCATGAGGCAGGGGACGCCGACCGACGGTCATCGGAAATCCAAGACCGCACCCTCCGCCCTCGGTACGCTGAGTCCAGAGCAGGCCACGGACAGATCACAGCGCACGGTGGTTTCGGTCCTCCTTCTCATCGACGACGTCGCGGTCTGGACGGGCTCTTCGTCGAGCTGTCAGAACGGCAGGTGGCCGGTTCGGATCGAAGTGGACGGAAACGTGGTCTCAGCCATCGCGCCCGTCACCGCCGGGGGAAAGGACGAGCGGACCGTTTCGTGCACACCCAATGGAATCATCGGATCGAGTCTCGAAGGCGTCGGCAACGGAGTTCACTTGGGAGAACTGATCGTCGGAGAGCCTCCCAAATAAATCCGGGCGCGGCCAAAGCCGCGCCCGAGCTGAGTGATTTTCCCACCGCGATACGGGTCACTTGAGGGCGGCTAAGCCCTCCTGAACGTTGTCCAACACATCGAACACGGTGATGAGCTGGGTCACTTGGAGAATATCGTTGATCTTCGGGGAAAGACGAAGCAGTTTGAGCTGGCCGCCACGTTTGGTCACCGTGGTGTAGCACGCCACCATTTCGCCGATCCCGGAGGAATCGATGGCGGTCACACCGGCCAAATCGATGAGGATCTTCTTTTGTCCGTCTTCGAGCGCACTGTCGACCAGTTCGCGCATCTTGACATCGCCGGTTCCAATCGTGATCTTGCCCGACAGTTCGAGGATTCGAACATCGTCTACATCACGGATTTCACTCTTCATCTGTTGAACTCCTTGTCTCGGACTCGAGGCGCCGGGTCATCTCGACCACCGTGCCACCACCCGGCGAGCGGCTGAACTCCACACGGGTCATGAATTGCCGCATGTAGAAGATACCGCGTCCACTCGGTCGCAGCAAATAATCCGGATCGGTGGGATCCGGAATCGCCTCGAGGTCGAATCCCTCGCCCTCGTCCTCGACCCGAATCGTGACTTCGCCGTCGTGAATTCCAAAATCTAACAGAACTGATCGCTCGGGGTCCTGCCGGTTGCCGTGGCGAATGGCATTGGCGGTCGCCTCTCTGAGCGCGGTGACGAGCCAATAGCAATCATCACCGGAAAATCCCGCCTGACCACAGAGATCCACCAACGCTCGCTCGGCGATTTCGATGTTGCCGAAGCAGCTCGAAAGCACGAGATGTGCATGCAGGGGATGGTCGACGGACATCGTCGCTGGATTATAGCAACCCGGCCTAAAGGTCAGTCGAAATCCTGGTCGTTTTCGTCATCGAGGTCATCATCGCCGGGTTCAACCATCTGGAGGATCCACCGGTGGAAACTCTCTTCGGCGGCCGACACCGGTATGGCGAGAATCTCTGGCAACTCATAGGAGTGGAATTCCCGGATCGCGGCCGACACCCGTTCGAAGAGTCGTTTCGGGGTCTTGATGAGGAGAAGATATTCGGTGTCCTCGCAGATTTTCCCCTTCCATCGATAGATGGAACGCAGACAGGGAACAATATTGACGCAGGTGGCCAACCGGCGAGCGATGAGTTCCTCGGAGATCTCCACCGCCTGCTGTTCGGTCCCCACCGATGTCATGACCACAGTGATCTCTTCGAGACGAGTCATACTGGAACGCTATCGAAATCAGCCGACACAGTCAAGGAAAAGGCCAAACGGCGGTCTTCAGTACCGGCGAAGGAGACCGACTACGATCCCCTGAACGGTGAGGTCGGCGGCGGCGACAAAAAGGGGTTCCATCTCAGAATTGGCGGGCTGGAGTCTGATGGTGCCCGGGGCTTGACGATAAAGACGTTTGAGGGTCACTTCTCCATCCACCATGGCGACCACCATGTCACCGTCGACGGCCTTGGCCGTCGACTGGACAATCACCAGATCGCCGTCGTGGATCCCGTCGTCGATCATGGACTCGCCGCGGACCTTGAGGACGAAGTTGCTCCCCGATCCGACAAAATCCTGCGGTACCGACACCGGCTCGGGGTCAGGAACGGATTCGATGGGCGCGCCGGCGGCCACCAATCCCAGCAACGGAAGCTCGATCCCGCCTCGCTCATCGTTGGCCGGCTGATGAACCAACACGAGTCCTCGCTTCTGATGCTTCTCACGCCGCAGGAAACCCTTTCGTTCGAGCAACGCGATGTGTTTCTGGGCGCTGGCGGTGGATGCAAAACCAAAGGCCTCTGAAATCTCTCTCAGGGTCGGCGCGACACCGCTGCTCTCGAGCCTTTTCTCGATGAATTCGAGTACATCCCGCTGCCGTTCGGTGAGGTAGGTCATGATGGGGCTCTCCTCACCACCACCATAGGTGATAATAAGGTGTAAGTCAATTTGGGGCAAAAAAAAGGAGCGCACCGGGATGCGCCCTTTGGGAGACTCTATAAATGGTCGGGGCGAGTGGACTTGAACCACCGGCCTCACGGTCCCGAACCGTGCGCTCTACCAGACTGAGCTACGCCCCGACGGGGCGGAAGTCTAACCGAAGCCGGCCTGAAACGCAATTGCTTTCGGCCATGGTATTTGACACCGTCATTCTGGCGTCTGTACGGTTTCTCTCTCGGCCTGACCTTGGAGGGATACATGTCACCATCGAGAGCGCAATGGACCGGTCGAATGGGTTTCGTCCTCGCGGCCGCGGGAAGCGCCATCGGGCTCGGCAACCTCTGGAAGTTCCCCTACATCACCCTCGAGAACAACGGCGGCGCCTTTGTTCTGATCTATCTCGGCGCTATCGCCTTGGTCGGCGCACCGATCCTGGGCGCGGAGATCCTCCTCGGCCGCAGGAGCCGTCGCAATCCGGTGGGTGCGTTCGGCCTGCTCAGTATCGGTAAGCCGGGTGGTCGAGCCTGGAAAGGTGTCGGCTATCTCGGCGTCGCCGCCGGTTTCATTATCCTCTCCTACTACAGCATGATCGCCGGTTGGACCTTGCGGTATATCTTGCTGGCATTCTCGGGATCGCTTGGCGAACTTGCCGGTCACCCGGAAACACTCGAGGCCTTCTTTGGCGGCTTCCTCGCTGATCCATGGGCTCAGATTCTTTTTCACTCGCTCTTCATGGGCGCCACCGTCGCCGTGGTCTATTTCGGGGTCGGAAGGGGGATCGAACGCGCAGCCAAGCTTCTGATGCCCCTTTTGTTTGTCATTTTGGTTGTCCTTGCCGCCTACTCGGTGACCACCCCCGGTTTCGGCCGCGCGATGAACTTCATCTTCCGGCCAAATTTTGCTGACATCACGGCTGGAGGGGTGCTCGAGGCCCTCGGGCACTCGTTCTTCACCCTCAGTGTCGGTCTGGGTTCAATGCTGACCTACGGGAGCTATATGCGACGGGAAGATTCGATTCCGCGCGCGGCCCTGACCATCTGCGTTCTCGACACTCTCATCGCCATCATGGCGTGCGTGATCATGTTCTCCATCATCTTCAGCTTCGACTTCGAGGTGAGCAAGAGTTCCACCATCCTCTTCACAACCATTCCGGTGCTCTTGTTCAAACTCCCCGGTGGAGCGGTGATCTGTGGACTCTTCTATCTCCTGGTTTCCTTTGCCGCTCTCTCGAGCACGATCAGCCTGCTCGAGGTGGTGGCAAGCTACGCCATCGACGAACTCGGCTGGCCCCGGCGTCGGGCCGCGGTGACCACCGGCTTTTCCATTTGGGTCTTTGGGATCCTATCGGCTCTGAGCGTTGGGGGCGTCAAGGCCCTGTCGGAGTTCAACCCGATTGGAAAGGGATCGACAGCCGGAGTTTTCGGCACCCTCGACTACCTGGCCAGCAACTGGCTCCTCCCCGTGGGTGGTCTTTTCATCGCCCTCTTCACCGGCTGGATCCTCACGGCCAAGGAGACTCGGGACGAGCTCGAGGAGGGCAACGGTCCACTGGGCAGGTCTTACGGAATCTGGCGTTTTCTGATTCGCTTCGCCGCGCCGGCCGCGGTCGGCGCCATCATCGTCAGTGTGCTGCTCGGCGCTGAATATCAGTGAAGGAGTGAAAAGTGATTCTAACCCTTCCTTGTCACCTCCTAACTCCTGACTCCTAACCTCCTAACCTCCTAACCTCCTAACCTCCTAACCAAGAAAAACGGCGCCCCGAAGGGCGCCGTTGTGTGTTGAGTTGCGCTTGCGCGTCAGTGAACCGTTTCTCCCGTGGCGACTTCGATCTCGGTCTCGGCAAGCCGAACCGCGGTCGTGAGCTCTTCGAGCTCTTCGGCGGTGGCATCCTTGAGTTTGTCCTGGGCCGCCTGGAGGTTGCTCTTGGCGGTGGTGACATCGATATCATCCGGCGCTTCGGCCACCGTGGCGAGAACCGTGACCCGATCCGGAAGGACCTCGGCGAAACCACCCTGGACCGCGTAGCGGACCACGGTGGAGCCGTCGAAATAGGTCAGGGGACCGGCGGCGAGGGAGGTCAGAAGAGGAATGTGGCCGGGCAGTACGCCCATCTCTCCGAGGGCGCCCGGGAGACGCACCTCGTCGACCGCCACTTCCACCACGCGGCGGCTGGGCGTCACGATTTCGAGGTGCAGCCGATCGGCCATCTCAGTCCTCCGCCTTCATCTTGTCGGCCTTTTCCATGGCCTCTTCGATGCCACCGACATAGAGGAATGCCTGCTCCGGAAGATCGTCGAACTCGCCGGCGCAGAGGGCCTTGAAGCCCTTGATGGTGTCCTCGACCTTGACATAGCGGCCCTTCATTCCGGTGAACTGCTCGGCGACGTGGAAGGGCTGCGACAGGAAGCGCTGGATCTTGCGGGCCCGGGAAACGGTGAGCTTGTCCTCTTCCGAGAGCTCGTCGATACCGAGGATCGCGATGATGTCCTGAAGATCCTTGTAACGCTGGAGGATTCGCTGGGTTTCACGGGCGACCATGTAGTGCTCGTCACCGATGATGAGGGGATCGAGGATGCGCGAACTCGAGGCCAACGGGTCGACCGCAGGGTAGATACCGAGGGCGGCGATCTGACGTGACAGCACCGAGGTGGCGTCGAGGTGGGCGAAAGCCGTCGCCGGCGCCGGGTCGGTGAGGTCGTCGGCGGGGACGTAGATCGCCTGCACCGAGGTCACCGAGCCGGTCTTGGTCGAGGTGATCCGCTCCTGGAGTTCGCCCATCTCGGTGGCGAGATTGGGCTGGTATCCCACCGCTGATGGCATCCGTCCGAGAAGCGCGGAGACCTCGGAACCCGCCTGGGTGAAGCGGAAGATATTGTCGATGAAGAGGAGCACATCCTGACCCTCGGAGTCACGGAAGTGTTCGGCCACCGTCAGCCCGGTCAGTCCGACGCGGAGACGGGCGCCGGGAGGCTCGGTCATCTGGCCGTAGATCAACGCGACCTTTGAGTTCTCCCAGCTATCCGGATCGATGACACCGGCTTCGGTCATCTCGAGCCAGAGGTCATTGCCTTCACGGGTCCGCTCGCCGACACCGGCGAAGACCGAGAAACCACCGTGCTGGAGCGCCACGTTGTTGATGAGCTCCATGATGATGACGGTCTTGCCGACACCCGCACCACCGAAGAGGCCGGTCTTGCCCCCCTTGGTGTAGGGTTCGAGGAGATCGACGACCTTGATGCCGGTCTCGAACATCTCGGTCTCGGTGGATTGGTCCTCGAGCGGCGGGGCGGCGCGGTGGATGGGCATGCGTTTTTCGGTATCGACCGGTCCCTTGCCGTCCACCGGTTGGCCGAGGACGCCGAGCACGCGGCCCAGAGTCTTTCGGCCGACCGGCACCGAAATCTCTTCGCCGAGATCGATCGCGGTCATCCCGCGGACCATGCCCTCGGTGGGCTGCATGGCAATGCAACGGGCGCGGCTCTCGCCGAGGTGCTGGGCGACCTCGACGGTGACGTCCATCGGTCCCGCGCCGAGAGTACCGTCGTCCTCGATGCGGACGGCGTTGAAGATGGCGGGGAGGTGCCCTTCGGGAAACTCCACGTCCACCACGGGACCGATGACCTGTACGACGCGTCCTTCGACCTGCTGAGTCATAAATCTCTCCTAGTCAGTCACCGAGCGCCTGGGCGCCCGAAACGATCTCGATCAACTCCTTGGTGATGGCGGCCTGACGGGTGCGGTTGTAGAGCATCGTCAGGGCGTCGATCATCTCGCCGGCGTTCTTGGTGGCAGCCCCCATGGAGGTCATCCGGGACGCCTGCTCGGCTGCCGCCGAGTCGTAGAGCACCCGCTGGATCTCGGTTTCCACATAGGCCGGCAACAACGCGGCCAACAGACCGCCCGCATCGGGCTCGTAGAGGTAGTCGGTTCCGGAGTCCTCGGCGTTCGGGTCGGCCTCGGGCGGCTGAATGGGCAACAACTGCTCGATGGTGATCTCCTGACGGAGAACGCTGACGAACTTGTTGTAGGCGATCCACACCTCGTCCACCTGGCCCGAGGTGAAGGCCTTCATGAACATGGCGCCGAGCCGCGGCCCATCGGCCGCGCTGAGCTGGTTCATGGTCTCCCGTTCTTCGTGGGCGACCGGAAAATCACGAACTCGGAAGTAGTCCGACGCCTTGCGACCGATGGCGATCAACTCGACATCCCGCCAATCCCCGGCCTTGATCCTTTTTTCGATCTGCCGAAGCATGTTGGCGTTGAAGGAACCGCACAGTCCCTTGTCCGACGAGATGACCACCAACCACGACCGGCCGCTTGACCGACGCTCGAGGAGCGGATGGCTCTCTTCAGTCCTGGCGGCGACATTGGCCAGCACTTTCGAAAGCGTGTCGGCATAGGGCCGGGCATTGGTCACCGCCTCCTGCGCACGGCGCAGTTTGGACGCAGCCACCATTTTCATGGCCTTGGTGATCTGCTGCGTTCCCTTGACGGAGCGGATTCGACGGGTGAGATCCCTAGTGCTCGGCAACGCTCGCCTCCGGGTGTTCCTGCAGGAACAGATCCGCGGCCTTGTCGATGAGGACGCCGAGCTTCTCGCCGTTCTCGTCGGTCAGGTCCCCGGTCGAGTTGATGGCTTCCAGAATGTCAGCCCCCTCGGCCTCGACAAAGCTGTGCATGTGCGGTTCGAATGCGCCGATGGCGGATACCTTGAGGTTGTCCATGTGGCCTTTGGTCCCGGCGAACATGGACACGATTTGGAGCGAAACCCGCAGCGGCACGAACTGGCCCTGCTTGAGGATCTCGAGCAGCCTTTCGCCTCGTGCGAGCTGGCGCTGGGTGGCCTTGTCGAGATCAGAGCCGAACTGGGCGAAGGCTGCGAGTTCGCGATACTGAGCGAGTTCGAGTCGGAGTGAACCGGCGATCTTCTTCATCGCCTTGATCTGGGCGTTGCCGCCGACTCGGCTGACCGAGAGACCGACGTTCACCGCCGGTCTTTGGCCGGCGAAGAAGAGGTCTCCTTCGAGGTAGATCTGACCATCGGTGATGGAGATGACATTGGTCGGAATGTAGGCCGAGACATCACCCATCTGGGTCTCGATCACGGGCAGCGCGGTCAGGCTGCCGCCACCGAGTTCGTCGTTGAGCTTGGCGGCGCGCTCGAGCAACCGCGAGTGGAGATAGAAGACATCGCCCGGGTAGGCTTCGCGGCCCGGCGGGCGGCGGAGCAGGAGCGAGATCTCGCGGTAGGCCTGGGCGTGTTTGGTGAGATCGTCGTAGAAGCACACGGCGTGCTGGCCGTTGAGCATGAAGTACTCGCCGAGCGCGGCGCCGGCATAGGGCGCGAGGTACTGCAGCGGCGCCGGCTCCGACGCAGTCGCCGAAACCACGATGGTGTGATCCATGGCGCCGTGCTTTTCGAGGGCGGCGATCACCTGCGCCACGGTCGAGGCCTTTTGGCCGATGGCGACATAGATGCAGACGTTGCCGGTGCCCTTCTGGTTGACTATGGAGTCGAGGATCACCGCGGTCTTTCCGGTCTGGCGGTCACCGATGATGAGCTCGCGTTGGCCGCGACCGATGGGGATCATCGAGTCGATGGCCTTGATGCCGGTCTGCATCGGCTCCTTCACGGGCTGGCGGGCGACGACGCCGGGAGCGGTCCGCTCGAGCGGATAGCGTTCGGACGATGCCACCGGGCCTTTGCCGTCAAGGGGGCGACCAAGGGGATCGACCACACGACCGATCATTTCCGGCCCCACCGGGATGTCGAGAATTCGCTTGGTGCGGCGAACCTCGTCACCCTCTTTGATGTGGTGCACCTCTCCCATGAGCACAGCGCCGACGTTGTCGTCCTCGAGGTTGAGGGCGAGACCGTAGACGTCGTGGGGAAGCTCGAGGAGCTCTCCCATCATGGCCCCGTCGAGGCCGTAGACACGGGCGATCCCGTCGCCGACGGAGATGACCGTTCCCACTTCCGACATGTCGATCGTGGTTTCCTGGTCTTCGATCTGGCGCCGGATGATGTCGGCGATTTCGGCGGCTTTGATCTGCATATTGCTACCCCTGTTCGATGACGGTTTGCCGGCTCAGCCGATCCACCTGTCCGACGAGAGACCCGTCGAAGACCTTGGAACCAACCTGGACCTTGAAGCCGGCGAGAAGCTCCGGGTTGTGGACGAAATCGGCGACCACGGTGGTCCCCATCACGGCGCTCATGACCTCGGCGATCCGACGGCGGTCGGCCTCGTCATAGGTCGTGGCGAGCTCGACATGGGCCCGGGAACGACCGAGTTCGCGGTCGACCAGATCCCGATAGGTATCTGCGATATCTCGCATGTGCTGCATTCGGTACTGCTGTTGGACAACGTGGCAGAAACGGCGGACAGGCTGGGTGATCCCCAGGTTGTCGAGGACCTGGTCGATGATCACCGTCTTGGTCTCGGGATCCACCATGGGTGTGACCAGCGCGCGTTCGAACTCGGGCACCTCTTCGAGGGCTTTGGCGATGCCGTCGAGCTCGTCGATCACGGCTTCTTTGCGCTCCGGGCACTGGTCCTGAACCACCTCGAAGAGCGCCTTTGCGTAGGGCATGGCTCTGAATCGAGACATGGTTACTCCTTATCCGGGAGATTCTCGAGGGCGCCGAGACTTTGGGTGAGCACTCGTTGCTGATCCTCGTCGGTCATGGTCTTGGCCAGGAGCTCCTTGGTGAGCTGAGCGGTCAGCGCGGCAGTGTCTTTGGCGAGCTGCTGGCGCGTTTCCGCCTGGCGGCGGGCGATCTGATCATCGACCCGATGCATGAATCGCGCTTCGTCCTCGCGTGCCTGAGTGTCGATTTTCTCGGCTTCGGATTTGCCGAGAGCTTCCGCCCGCTCCTGCATTTCGACGACTTCGGCTTCAACCTTCGCCAGGCGTTCGCTCACTTCGGCCCGAAGCTTGTCGGCCTCGGCAAGTTTGTCGCGAGCCTCGGCGAGGTTCGCCTTGACGTCATCACCACGGGTCTTGAGGGTCTCGGTGATGGGTTGACCGACAAATTTGTTCAACAGGAAGAGGAAAAGAGTGAGGTTGGCTGCGAGAAGAACCCGGATCGCGGCACTTGGGAGAAAAGCGGGATTTTGCGGCTCGTCGATGAGGAACGCAAAGATCAAGAAAACGACAAAGGCCAGAGCCCAGAAGAGCTTGTCCTTCACTGGGAAACCTCCCTGCCGAGGAGCCGGCTCGCGAATAGCTTGGCCAGATCGCCGGCCCGAACCTTGAGGTCGGCGCGCGCTTCAGCGGCCTCGGTGTCGAGCACCCCCATGGCCTCATCAAGTTTGCCGTCGGCAAGTTGACGAGTCGTGTCGAGAGTAGCTTGTCGCCGATCGAGGGCCTGCTGCTGGAGGCCGTTTCGAACCCCGGCCGCCGCTTTCGCGGCGTCCCCGAGTTCCGATTCGAGGCGGGCCGTCTCATCCAGGTACTCCTGGTGTTTCGACTGCCACTCTCTCTCGGCACCCTCGATCCGACCACGGCGCTCAGCGAGCACTGCACCGACCGGTTTGAGGAGGAATTTCTGGATCAACCAATAGGTCAACCAGAAACACACCATGACGATAATCAGCGAAAAATTCGGAGGTTGCATCCGCGGCTCCTGGCCTTGGCACTCCCGCCTCTTTGCAGGGCGACTCAAATTACCGCAGGATCTGATCCAGAGTCAAGAGTTTTTTTTCACAAGGGTTGTTTTCTTTGGGTTTACGGGGGGGCCACGGAAGTTGAGTCCAAGAATCAAGACACATGAGCCGGACACCATGCTCCACCGCGCTCCACCGGGACGTGCCGGGTACGCAATTGTGCTGGAACGACCAACCGGTATCGCGGCGCGCTACGCACAATTACGCTACCGGGCACTCCGCGGGAACAGCACTGAAAACCGGCTGTCCCGGCTCGAGGGAGGCCGCCAATCGCGCAGTCAGCGTGGTCATTCGGCGGTCAATCGGAAGGTCTGTGACCACGCTGACTACGCAACGCTGGGAAGCCATGGGCGTCCCAGAAGGCCGAGGTTGACGGAACTCAGCGGCATTCCACAGGGAGCGCGTCTCACCTTGGTTCTCCCGACTCAGAAGGAGGCCGGCGGCGCGCCTCAACCCTTGGCGTTGTCAACCTTGCCGGGTGGCGTTGCTTTCTTGGCTCCTGCCGCCATGTCGACCTTGCCTTCGAGGAAAGCACCGTCCTCCATGACCACCGCGGGAGCGTGGATCTCGCCGAAGACCTTGGCGGAGGCGTGAAGGACGACCTTCTCAGAGGCCTTGATCGTTCCCCGAACCTGGCCCCCGACAAGACAGCGGGCGACGTCGATCTCACCCTCAACGGTCCCGTCCTCACCGATGACGAGCTCGGATCGCGAGCGAACCGAGCCTTCCACCAAACCATCGATCCGAAAGGAATTCAAAAACTCAAGTTCGCCCTTGATGGTGCACCCCGAGTCGACGAATCCATTGAGTGTTTCAGCTGAACGCACCATCACTCACCCCCCATCAGGAGTTCAAAGACCCGCATCAACTCATCCGATTCAACGCAGGTGATCACGATCGCGCCACCGCTGTTACGCCGGGGCCGGATTTCCACCGGGGTACCAAGACGAAGGCTCAGTTTTTCTTCGGCCGCCACGAGATTCGGGTCCTTGGCGGCCCTCGCTTTCTTGGCGGCGCGGCGCCCGGTGGTCGTTGTTTCCTTGCACTGGGCGGCAACCCTCTCGAGATCGCGGACCGAAAGCCCTTCCGCCGCCGCGCGTTCGGCCCACTCGAGCTGGTCTCGATCAACGGAAAGGGCAAGCAGCGCCCGACCGTGGCCGGCGCTCAGGAGCCCCGACTCCACCATTTCTTGGATCCTTTCCGGCAGCCGCAGGAGACGAAGGGCATTGGCGACGGTACTCCGGTCCATCCCGACCTGGTTGGCGATCTCCGCCTGGGAAAGACCGTGCTCGGAGCGCAGATGTTCGAAAGCGCGGGCTTCCTCGAGGGCCGACAGATCGCGGCGTTGGAGGTTCTCCACCAACGCCAGCGCAAGTTCGTCGCGAGCGCCGAGTCGTTCGCGAATCACAGCCGGTACGGTCTTGAGTCCCGCCGCCCCGGCCGCCCGCCACCGCCGCTCTCCGGCGATGACCTGATACCCGCCGGCGCCGTCCTCGCTCACGAGCAGAGGTTGAAGGACTCCATGGCGGCGGATCGAATCGGCGAGCTCGGCGAGGCCACTGTCATCGAAGTGCTTCCGCGGCTGTTCCGGGTTGGGGCAGAGCCGATCCAGGGGAATCTCAGCCAACCCGGACCTCGCCCGGGGCGTGTCGGGGATCAGGGCCTTGAGGCCTCGTCCGAGCGCCTGTTTAGCCATGATTCGCAGCCATACGCGTCAGAAACTCCCGGCCGAGTTGAAGATAGGCCTGCGCGCCCCTGCTTCGAAGGTCGTAGGCATGGATCGGTCGGCCAAAGGACGGCGCTTCGGCGAGACGGACATTCCGCGGCACCACCGTTTCGAAAACCAGATCACCGAACACCGACCGCACCTCCTGGGCCACCTGCTGCGCCAGATTCGTCCGATCATCGTACATGGTGAGCAGAATGCCGTCGATGGCGAGCTCGGGGTTGAGGAACCGGCGGACCTCGTCCACCGTCTTGAGCAGGTTCGACACGCCTTCCATGGCGAAATACTCGCACTGGACCGGCACCACCAACCCATCGGCCGCGGTCAAGGCGTTGACCGTCAACAGACCGAGAGACGGCGGGCAGTCGACAAAGACAAACTCGCTGCCGGAACTCTCCGCAAGAGCCTCTCGAAGCCGAAACTCGCGCCCCACCATGCCAACCAGTTCGACCTCCGCCCCGGCCAACTCGGGGGTTGCCGGCACCAGGGACAGATGAGGAAACTCGGTTGGTCGCAGCACATCCTGGAGGCGCTCTTCGCCGGTGAGGACCTCGTAGGTGGTCGGGACCCCGGCGGCAAGGTCGACACCAAGACCTGCGGTGCAATTGCCCTGGGGATCGAGATCGATGAGCAACGTCCGTCTCTCGTACGCCGCAAGAGCGGCGCCGAGGCTGATGGTGGTCGTGGTCTTTCCCACTCCACCTTTCTGGTTGACGACGGCGACGACTCGATGTTTCACGTGGAACGCTTTCTGAGAGACACGAGTCGGCCCCGATCGAGGCCGACGAGCGGCCAGCTTAACACACGCCAGCCCGGCTCCGCGGCAGCCTCCCGCTCACCGTCAACCGTGGTCCAGAGCGCAACCGCGCCCCCTTCGACAAGATGCGATCGCGCCCAGCCGAGCAACGCACCGTGGCCGCCCACCGCCCGGGCCGAGATGAGGTCAAAACACTCCTCCTCCGGCAGCTGCTCATACCGCAGATCCACCGCCATGGCATCGAGATTGAGCTCTCGAATGACCCTCTTGAGGAAAGCCCACCGCTTCTTCCTCGGTTCCAAAAGCACCCCCCGCCACCCGGGTCTGGCGATGAGCAAGGGCACCCCGGGCAGGCCGGCCCCGCTCCCGACATCGAGAAGGGCCCCTTCGCCGGGGAGAAGATGCTCACCCGAGAGGGCGTCGAGAAGGTGCCGATCGACCAGTTCCCGTCGATCGGAGAAACGCACGAGATTGTGCCTCGCCGACCAGGACTCGAGAAGCTCGGCATAGCGCACCATGTTTTCGAGAGCGGCTCCATCCAGGTGTTTCACCAAAAGATCTCGAAACGATTCCGCATCCTTCATTGCCGCTTGCTCCTCCGTGCAATGCGCCCGGCAAGAATGGCGACCGCCGCGGGAGTCATCCCCGGCAACCCCTCGGCATCGGCAAGGGTGGCGGGCCGGTGCCTTTGGAGTTGTTCAATGATCTCTCTCGACAGGCCGGGGACCATCGCCGGTTCAAGCCCTCGCGGGATCTCGACCTCGCGCAACCGCTGAACCCGTTCAATCTCCCGCTGGTGCCGCGCGAGATATCCGTGGTACCGAAGCGAGTGAACCACGGTGAGTCGGTCCTCATCACTCAGCTCCGCAAGCCCCGGCACCCGGGCAGCCGCACGATCCAGATCAACATCCTGCCGCCGCAAAAGACCCGCCCACGTCGTCGGCGCCGTCAACTCGACGCCGGTGATCCCACGTACCACTTCGCGGGTGGCTGAATTCGGGTTCAAACGACCTTCTTCAAGCGCCTGACGCGCCCGGGCCCGCGCTGCCCATCTCGTGTGTTCCACGTGGAACATCTCTTGTCGTACCAAACCGAGCTCGACACCCTTCGCCATGAGCCTTTCGCGGGCGGAATCCACCCCCAGCACCAACCGGTGCTCGGCCCTGGAGGTGAACATTCGGTATGGCTCGACGTGATCCCGCGTCACCAAATCGTCCACAAGCACACCGAGATACGCTTCTTGGCGGGTGGGACGAAAGATCTGTTCTCCGCGACCGGAAAGAACTGCGTTCACCCCCGCAAGGAAACCGAGGGCTGCCGCTTCTTCATAACCCGAGGTCCCGAGCACCTGCCCGGCGAGAACAAGCCCCGGCACCTCGCGGCAGGAGAGATCCGCCGCCACCTGGCCGGGTGCCACCATGTCGTATTCCACCGCATACCCATACCGGAGGAACTCTGCCTTCTCCAGACCGGGAACGGCGTGGACCACCGCCTCCTGGACATCGTGGGGAAGGCTGGTCGAGAGCCCATTGACATAGACGCTGTTGCTTGAAAGACCCTCGGGCTCGAGAAACACCGTGTGTTCGCGGTGGTGGGGGAAACGAACCACCTTGTCCTCGATCGACGGGCAGTAGCGAGGACCCACACCATTGATGGCCCCCGAAAAGAGCGGTGACCGGTGAATATTGTCTTCGATGATGGTCTGGACCCGCTCGGAGGTTCGCGTCACCCAACACACGACCCTGTTATGAACCGACCGTGTCCGCCAGGAAAAAGGCCTCGGCGCCTCATCGCCCTCCTGTACCCCGAGTTGATCAAAATCCAGACTCGACCGGGCGAGACGCGGCGGCGTCCCGGTCTTGAACCGCCGCAGGGTCAGACCGAGGCCTGCCAGTTCGGCGCCGAGACCGATGCTCGGTCGCTCACCAAAGCGCCCTCCCGGCTTTCGTTCCCCGTCGCTGTGCAGCACTCCACCGAGAAACGTCCCGGTGGTCAGAATCGTCGTCCGCCCCAATACGCGGGTTCCATCTCCCAGCCGGACACCCCGCACCCCGCCATCATCGGCCACCAGCCCGACCGCCTCGCCCTCGATAATGGTCACTCCCCGCAAACCGGCCAGGACCCGCGCCATGATCTCCGAGTACCGCTCCTTGTCGCACTGCGCGCGAGGGCCCCACACCGCCGGTCCGCGAGACCTGTTCAGCATCTTGAACTGGATCCCGGCGCGGTCGGCCGCCCATCCCTGGAGCCCACCCAGTGCGTCGAGCTCTGCCACCAGGTGGCCCTTGCCGATCCCGCCGATCGCCGGGTTGCAGGGCATCTGAGCGATGGTGTGGCGGTGCATTGTCACTACACCGACCGATCCCCCCATTCGGGCCGCGGCGGCGGCCGCTTCACAGCCGGCGTGTCCCGCTCCAACCACCACGACATCGAAGCTGCCTCCCATGGCTATTTCCCGATGCAGAACGAACCGAAGACCCGGTCGAGAACATCCTCGGTCACGACGTCGCCGGTGAGTTCACAAACCGCATCCAAGGCCGCACGAACCCCTTCGGCGGCAAGTTCCGGGAGCTCGAAATCCGTCGATTCGAGTTCGCTCACCGCCGACTCAAGCGCCATTCGATGGCGACCCGCGATGGCCACCTCGCCCCCGAGATCGGCGATATCGGCCGTTACGACCTCGGCAAGGGCTTCACGAAGCTCCTTCAAACCTTCCCCGGTTGAGCAGGACAGCGCCAGCCACGGTGCCGTCACGGCCTCGTCACCGGCGAGGTCCCACTTCGAGCGAATTCTCAGGGTCGGTTGGTGCTCCTTCGCGCCGGGCACCGCATCGTAGGGTTGACCAGCCGGCCACAACACGACTACGGCATCGGCATCGGCGGCGGCTCCCCGGGCTCGGCGGACTCCCTCCCGCTCAACGGGATCAGACGTGATGCCCAGACCGGCGGTGTCTTGCAGAATCACCCGCACGCCCGCAACCTCGAGCTCCGCCTCCACGACATCCCGCGTCGTCCCGGGGTGCGGAGAAACAATGGCTTTCTCGGTGCCGACAAGGCGATTGAAGAGTGTCGATTTACCCGAATTCGGCGGGCCGAGAATGACGATCCGCACGCCGTCCCGGATCCGTTGCCCCGCCGACGCCGTGGCGAGGAGCGCCGACGCCTGCTTCAGACACCGGCCGCGGCGCTGAAGACCCGCGTCGCGATCGTATGGTATTTCGTGATGCGCAAAATCCAACGACGCCTCGAGCCGCGCCAAGAGATCGGTGAGGTCGGCCTTGAGCTGGGCAAATTCGCGCGACAGTCGACCCTCAATCTGGGCCCGCGCAACCCTTGCCTGCCAGGCGGTATCGGCCCGGGTGAGTTCGTTGATCGCCTCGGCCTGCACCAAATCAAGCTTGCCGTTGGCGACGGCGCGACGAGTGAACTCGCCCGGGCCCGCCGGGCGGGCGCCCGCGGCGGTGAACGCTTCGATGGTGGCCCGGATCACCCAGCTCGAGCCATGCACCATGAGCTCCAGCATGTCCTCGCCGGTGTAGGACCGCGGCTCGGGGTAGGGGAGCGCCACCGCCCGGTCGATCAAACCACCCGCTGGATCCAGAATCTCGACGAGCGACGCCCGCCACCCGCGGTCTACGTCGAGGCCGGGACAGACCGCTTGGGCGAGCCTTCGAGTCTCACCCCCACTGACCCTGATCACCGCCAGGCCACCCCGCCCCGGGGGCGACGACAGGGCAACGATGGTGTCAGCGCCGCCGGCGAGGGCGGACGACAACCCGCTTGAGGAAGCCTTCTCCATCCGACTCGGTTTCGACACCGGGGTCGTCGGCCAGCGCGAGATGAATCTCGCGTCGGGCCGCCGGCGTCATCAGGCCCATCACCACCGGTGATCGGGTGCGGAGCGCTTCATCGGCTGCCTCCTCCGCCTTGTCCTGGAGCTGCAACGAACGCCGCTCCTTGAATCCCTCACTGTCCAGGTGAATCGGGAGGTGGCGCTCCAGCCTCCGGTTGAGAACACGATTGCACAGGTACTGGAGCGAATCGAGACCCTTGCCGCCCACCGCGGTCAAAAGCCCGCAGTCGTTGCCGGAAAGCTCTCCCTCGAGGGCCTCCTCGGTCTC
>RCNE010000610.1_pt1 | contig 19640 bp, 21 predicted proteins | sample 2041361 | NCBI WGS metagenome assembly RCNE01 (sample SAMN09708229, study PRJNA481090) | Marine sediment metagenome, whole genome shotgun sequencing project.
ATCATTTTGTACACATTTCTGGCTTAATCGACGAAGTTCGTGAAGGTGATGTTGTAGAATTTGAACTACAACAAGGTAAAAAAGGATTGAACGCCGTTAATGTAAAAGTAATTGACTAGGTAAAATTAAACTTTTTTATAGTATAAACCCGATTCTAATTGAATCGGGTTTTTTTGTATCCCAATTTTTAGTTTCTAAAAATTAGCCTCATTTATTCTATATTTTGTTGAACGTTACGCAACCATTTGGATATAATTGAATCTTAAGATTAAACAAAGACATATATCAACCCTGTTTAGCTAAAACATCATTAGCACCTTTATTCTTATTTTGCTTTGATTGATTCCAATAAATATGGCCATACTCTTCTGGACCGCTATGAAATAAGAGGTGATTATTTACTGATTTTTGGGTAGGGAATTTGAGGCTATAGTTGTTTTAATAGTAGCACATGTAACCGTTAACCTTATGAAAATCTTCTTATTTATTGTTTTGATGCTAGTACTGCTTAATATTTTGCTTTTTTTATTCAGTTTACCAAAAAACTAAAAAGTATAAAAAAAGCACTCTGATCGGAATGACCAAAGTGCTTTTACTATAAAGTATTATATTAATTCTAAACTAGTTCCTAGCTTACCCCCATTAATTCTACATCAAAAATAAGCGTTGCATCCGGAGGAATAACTCCGCCAGCACCAGCACTTCCGTAAGCCAAATCAGACGGAATTACAAAACGGGCTTTATCACCTACTTTTAACAGTGCAATACCTTCATCCCAACCTGGAATAACGTTACCCACACCCAACTGAAAATCTATAGGTTCGCTTCTCTTGTAGGAAGAATCAAAAACCTGACCGTTCAATAAAGAACCTTCGTAGTGCACAGATACCTCTTTCCCGCTTTCGGCTTTAGCTCCTTTTCCTTCTTGAATCATCTTATATCGTAGTCCAGATGCAGTTTCCTCAAAACCCGCTGCAACTTTATCCAGTTCCGCAGCTTGGGCTGCTTTGGTCGCGTTCAAACGCTCTTCTCCAGATTTGGAAAAAGTATCAAACGCCTTTACGGCATCCCATGCTTCTGCTTCAGCACCTACTCTTATAATTTCTAACGAATCCAACGCATCACCTTGTGCAATCGTATCAACAATCTCTTGCCCAGTGGTAACGTGACCAAAAACAGTATGCTTATTATCTAACCATGGGGTAGCAATATGTGTGATGTAAAACTGGCTTCCGTTGGTGGCAGGACCTGCATTTGCCATGGAAAGCACTCCAGGTGCATTATGTGTTAGTTCTGGATGAAACTCATCATCGAATTTGTATCCTGCATCTCCCGTTCCGGTTCCAAGAGGGCAACCCCCTTGCACCATAAAATCTGGAATTACACGGTGAAACGTCAAACCATCGTAATAGGGTGTCCCTTCTGGTTTTGCCGTATTTTGTTTTTTACCCTCAGCCAAAGCAACAAAGTTACCTACCGTTCCGGGCGTTTTATCATAGGTAAGCTTAACCAGCACCTCACCTTTTGTTGTATTAAATTTTGCGTAAATTCCGTCTTCCATTATCCTTTTATTAATTAAGGTGCAAAGGTATGGAAAATGTTAGAAATCTTAAAGCCAAGACCCTACAGTCTATGAAACAGCTATACCTTAATTATTTAACTGCCGCATCTATTCCGTACACATCAAAAAGATAAATAAGACTCGTCATGGCAGCAGCTCCGAGTTCCAATTCGCGCTTGTTTACATGTTCAAACCTATCGTTATCGGAATGGTGATGGTCAAAATACCGTTGCGAATCCGGTCTTAACCCTGCTAAAACAATGGTTTCATTTTTTAATGGACCAATGTCCGCGCCACTACCTCCTTTTACCAACATATTAACATGGTATGGTTCCAACAAAGGCTTCCAACTTTCTACACGTTTAAAATTAGCCTCTGAACTGTCGAATGAAAAACCTCTTGGCGTAAAACCTCCAGAATCACTTTCTAAAGCAAAAATGTGGTTTTCATTATTCTTTCGCGCTACCTCAGCATATTTCTTACCACCGCGTAATCCGTTCTCTTCATTCATAAACAAGACCACCCTTATAGTACGTTTAGGTGTATATCCTATTTCCTTAAAAAGTCGTAATACCTCCATGCTTTGGACACAACCTGCACCATCATCATGTGAACCATCACCTAAATCCCAAGAATCTAAATGCCCACCGACTATAATAATCTCATCTGGGTGTGTACTTCCCTTAATTTCGCCGATAACATTGAAGGACTGGACATCATCAAACTGTTTACAATTTTGTTTAAAGTAAAAGCTGATCTCTGGATTTAACTTTAAGGTTGCACTAAGCAGGTCCGCAGCATTTGTGCTTATTGCAGCAGCAGGAATTCTTTCATTTACTGGCGTATCACCATAACTCAAACCACCAGTATGGGGAAAATCATCAAGCCTTAAGTTCATGGAACGTACAATAACACCCAGAGCCCCAAACTTACCTGCCTCTCTAGCACCAGAACCACGCTGGTCTACACAACCTGAATACGCATCGAAAGTATTGATATGTCTGGCATCCATAGGACGGTTAAAGAAGACTATTTTACCTGCTATGTTATCGGCTCCCAATACATCTAACTCCTCGATGCTTTGCACCTCTATCACTTTTGCCTTAAGACCCTTTGGAGGAGTGGCGACAGAACCGCCCAAGGCCGTAATGGGCACATTAGTGGTGACACCAGGATCTGTTTCAAAATAAGCGAACTCTGGCGTACCTCTAACCCATTTGGGAACCATCACCGGCTGCAACCAGACTTGATCTAACCCAAGGGCATCCAATTCTGCCTTGGTATAATCGACTGCCTGTTGTGCTGAAATGGAACCGGATAATCTACCTCCAATTTGGTTGGAGAGGTGATTTAACCAATCATAGGATTTTCCTTGAGTGAGCGCTGCGTCATATATTTTACGCAATTCAATCTCGTCATCCGTTTGTGCTAATAGTACCTGACCCAAAATCAAACATAAAGCCAAGAGCCCTATTTTATTCTTCATTCTGTAGTTGCTTTTCATAAGTGTCTAAATTAGCCATAATTTTAGCATCCAAAAGCGGCTCTTCGATATCTTTGTATTTTTTTAACCTTTCCAGAAGTAAAGTTGCTACTATAACCCGTGCCGCTTTTTTATTGTCGGCAGGAATAATATCCCAAGGTGCATGCTCTTTTGATGTGTTCTTTATGGCCTCCTCATAACAATACTGATAGTTCTCCCATAGTTTGCGTTCTTTTAAGTCGCCCGGAGAAAATTTCCAATGCTTTTCTTTAAGCGAAAGCCTTCTTAACAATCGTTGGCGTTGTTCCTCTTTGGAAAGATGTAAAAAGAACTTAAAAATAATTGTCCCGCTTTCTGCCAAATGCCGTTCAAAATTATTGATTTGCTCAAACCGCTTGTCCCAAAAGTCTTCATCAATATCCGCTACCGAGTGGATACCTGGTACTCGCTCGCTCAAAATATACTCCGGATGAACCCTTGTTACCAGAACGTTTTCATAATGTGTTCTGTTAAAAACACCAAACTTGCCCTTTTCTGGGAGTACTAGGTAATGTCGCCAAAGGTAATTATGATCTAATTCTAACTCTGTAGGCACCTTAAAACTATGCACCTCTACGCCTCTTGCATTAAAATCTTTGAACACCTCGCGCACCAAACTATCTTTACCCGAAGTATCCATTCCCTGCAAACAAACCAAAACACTATACTTGTTGTGAGCATACAACTTATCCTGAAACTCCCCTAGCAGTTTTCTGGTCTTTTGTAAATCCTTTTTCAGTTGTTTATCCGAACGACCAAAGTCTTCATGGGTTGCTACGCTCGCTATTTTAGTACTAGTTCCTGCACGATACTCTTCTGTTTGTATATAATCCATACGGAAATATAAAAGTTTTAATCGATGAAATACAGCCAAATGTTAAAAAAATATGCGGTTCACCACATGATTTAAACATTTTACCTAAATAAAGGAGAAGTAGGTGTTTTCCATCGAATAGTATATTCTAAACAGCCATTCTTGAAGTAATTTTATATCTGTAAAAAGTCCCAAATTTTACAAAACTAAATCTTAATGATGAACAAGACCTATATCTTCATCAGTGCGTTGGCACTGCTACTATTTTCTTCTTTCAAATCTAACCTGGAATGCGAGTATGCTGGTTCTAATATCAGCTTTGCAAAATCCCAGACGGAAACTGCGATTACAAAAGACGACATTAATAAAGCTCGATTTTTTGCCTATAAAGCATTGAATGCCATTGAAAAGACCAAAAATCAATTAGTGATATGCGGTTGCGAATATGCCGAAATTGATTTAGAAGAAGGTTTAAGAAATCTAAAACTAGCAACTAAGGCTACTTCTTTAAGTGCTACTCGCATGTTACTGGAACGCTCCTTAAAACATACTCTAAACGGACTCGAAGCACTTGAGACACACGATGTACATCAAAGTAAATATGGTAATGAGGTACTCGCACTTAATACCATAACAACAGCTAAAATTCCAGCAACCTTACTAGGAGAACAAGGGGTTACATCATTGAACGAAAAAATTGATCTTTCCTTAGAAAAATATAAAGCTTCCCTTCAAAAAATAGTAGAATCGGTTGACTGTAAGGAAGCTCGTGCTTTTGCCAAAAACATCTTTGATAATTGTGAAAAGGAATTGCTTAAAAGTAATTTATCCGAAGGTAAAAAATATTACAATCTAAGAACTAAAGAGATTACTGCAGATGCCTTACTTAGAATTCCCGATTGTCTCTAAAAACTAAAATAGCAAAGGTTTTTAAACTTGAACAAAATTCAATTACAGTCACAAAAGTTAAGTACTAAACAGTTCAGAAATCTTAAAATCTTTAGCCCTTCAAAATACTACTGAAAACTACTTGCTGGCAAATAGCTTTACGTCATCTTCCGAAACCTCAGTTCCTCCCAAAATAATAAGTCGCTCTACAACGTTTCGCAACTCCCTTATATTTCCTGTCCAATCGTAAGCTTTAAGTAGTTTAACAGCCTTAGCACTAAAGGTCTTTAGCGGAATCCCTTGCTCAGAGGTCACTTTTTTACAGAAATACTCAATCAATAATGGTATATCGTCTCTTCTCTCGTTCAAAGAAGGAACTTGAATAAGAATTACAGCAAGCCTGTGATAAAGATCTTCACGAAAGTTACCCTCAGCTATTTCGTGTTTTAAATCTTTATTAGTAGCTGCTAATACGCGTACATCTACTTTTATATCCTTATCCGTTCCAACTCTAGAAATCTTACTTTCTTGCAATGCCCTCAAAACTTTAGCTTGGGCAGAGAGACTCATATCACCTATTTCGTCCAGGAATATAGTACCCTTGTTCGCAGCCTCAAATTTACCGGCACGGTCTTTAACCGCAGAGGTGAACGCCCCTTTTACATGACCGAACAACTCACTTTCTATAAGTTCTGATGGTATGGCAGCGCAGTTAACTTCAATAAAAGGAGCTGCACTTCTTTGGCTTTTTTGATGAAGCCAATGTGCAACCAATTCCTTTCCCGTTCCGTTAGCACCTGTAATTAATACCCGAGCATCTGTAGGGGCTACTTTTTCTATCATATCCTTAATAGCGTCTATACCGCTACTCTCACCAACCATTTCATGATTTTTACTGACCTTCCTTTTGAGGATTTTATTCTCTACTACAAGTTCATTGCGGTCTAATGCGTTTCTAACGGTAGTCAACAATCTATTTAAATCGGGCGGTTTAGAAATATAATCAAAAGCACCCAACCGCATCGTGTTTACAGCTGTATCCAAATCGCCATGCCCGGAAATCATTATAAAGGGAATTTCAGGCTTAAGTTTTCTTGCAGCTTCCAGAACTTCAACACCATCCATCTTGGGCATTTTAATATCGCATAACACAAGATCGTAATCATTATTCTTTATCGTTTCCAATCCCTTTAGGCCATCTTCTGCTTCTTCTACTAAATACGCATCGTTCTCTTCCGATAGTATTTTAACCAACACACGCCTAATTGCCGCCTCATCCTCGATAACTAAAATTTTTGACATAATCTTTATTGTTTATTTAAAGTCCTATTCTAAACCCTGCTCTCATATAAAAGCTTGGATCATCGTTCAATGTAAAAATATCATTTCTTTCAGCATCCCTCAGCACGCCTAATTGAAAAATCGTATGTCCAAAAAATCCATAAAAAGACATTTCCTTAGTAATATTATAGGAATAACCTATGGTTACCACTGCTGCAGAGGAAGATATGGACGAAGCAAATGTGGCATCGGGCAAAGCGGTACTATTTTGAAGGTTTACAAAATAGCCATCCAATATAAACTCTGTCTGTATAATATGCTTTTCCTTAAAATGATATTTCATTCCAGTCTTTGGCACTCCAATAATATACGACCAGCTTGGATTAAATCTTTTTTCAAAGTAAACCACTGGCAATGGAACTCTTAGGGCTACTGCAGAGTTGTACGCTATACCTAAAACCAATCGCGTAGGCTTATCTAGATAGGGTCTATCCCTAAACCCTCCTATAGTAGCATTTATCGAAAAATCACCATTTTCCAAAGGATTCGTTAAAGTAGATGCAAGCCTGGGTGTTAAAACTCCAATAAGTCTCCAATCCCTTCCGTATCTGCGTACATATCCCAAATTAATGTCTACGACATGAAAATAATTTAGACCTTTTTGATTGATATCTATATCGTCTCGTTCTAAATCGTATGACAAACGATTATACTCGCTTCCAATCACTACAATACTCGAATCCCCTGCCTTAATTGGTACATTTGCCACTAATTTTAGTCTAGCTAATTTTGCGCCGGAATCATTTCTTGGCAATAGCATATACTCCATCCTGAAAACATCAGGAGTCTGTGCGATACTAACATATATGGGCACAAACAGCAAAAGGACTACTAATCTTCGCCTATACCCCATTCCTTATCCGAATTTTGAACGTTACTGTGCTTAAAAGGGGTTTGCTGAAAAATATGGACATCTCTCTGAGGAAATGGTATAGTAATATTATTAGTTCTGAATTCCGCATCTATCCGATACCGAATTTCACTCTTTATCCTTGGATCAGTAAAGCTATCGCTGATGAAAAAATTAAGTGAGAATAGCAATGCTGAATCACCAAAATCATCAAACAATACAAAAGATTTTGGGCTTTTTAATACTCCTTTCTGATTTTGCAAAATAGTTTCCAAAATCCTAGTCACCAATTGAACATCACTACCATAGGCTACTCCAATCTTAACAGTCTCTCTAGTGGTTTTATGATTTTGTGTATAGTTGTAAACAATATCGCTTATAAATTTGTGGTTAGGTATAATTATAATCTTATCGTCCCTAGTTATTGCTCTGGTCGTTCTTAGTTTAATCTCAAATACCTTTCCAACTTTTGAGTCTATTTCTACGATATCACCCACGCGAAGCGATTTATCTAGAATGATAAAAATACCGCCTATGATATCTTGAAAAAGCTCTTGTAACGCTAGGCCAAGACCAACGAAAAGTGCCGCGGATGCAGTAATTAGAATGGTTATATTAATCCCGGCTGCACTCATGGTAAATAGAATTACCACAATGTAGACCACGTACTTTATAAACTTGAAAATACTGACAAATTTAAGCTTGTCATCTAAATCCATATTACGGGTAAAGAATCGCCTCACCCATTTCATAAAAAATGTAGTTGCAATAAAGGACAGTGTCAATAGCAATAATAGGCCAATGGTAATATCTATGGCTTTCTCACCTTTACCATAATGTAATCCGAATTCCAAAAATTGCTTTATGGACCCCCAGATATCCTCTTCTATAATTTCCTTTATTATTTCGGTGTTATCCTGAACCATTATCAATATTTAAGCCATTTGAACAACTCCTTGTAGCTCGGTTTTTTACCGTACATTAGGATACCTACCCTATATATTTTGGCAGCCAACCAAACAATCCCAATAAAGGTAGCCATTAAAATAAGAATAGAAGACACCAACTGCCATACAGGCACGCCACCTTCACCAATACCCCCGGGCAACCGCATCATCATAACAATAGGAGAGGTTAATGGGAAAAGCGAAAAACCTACCGCAATAGGTCCATGGGGATTACTAAAAACAGAGAAAAAACCAACATAAATGGCCAACATTAAGGGTAGTATAATCGGAAATATGAACTGTTGGGTATCCGTTTCATTATCTACCGCAGCTCCTATTGCAGCATAAATAGAACTGTAAATCAAATAGCCCAGAATAAAGTAAACAAGAAAAAAAGTAATCAAAAGACCCCATGGAATATCAAAAAGCTCCTGTGCGTACAATTGCATAGTTAGATCAGCAGAAGGTATTCCGGGGTTTACCCCTTGGCCCATAGCCGGAATTGCGCCCGTACCAGAAACAGCAGATGGGTCTATATCAAAAATAGCCATAGCGATAACCAACAAAATAGTACCAGAAATAATCCAGATACCAAACTGCGTAATTCCCGCCAAGGAAGTACCAATGATTTTACCCAGCATTAGTTGAAATGGCTTTACCGACGAAACAATAACCTCAATGATACGACTGGTCTTTTCCTCTATTACACTCCTCATAACAAACCCACCATAGATAATTATGAACATCATAATAAGGTATCCAAAACCACCACCGATTATTGCCTTTATTTCATTTATACCTTTCAAATTTTGCTCACCTTCAAAAGTTGAAATATTCATTTGAAAGGCACGATCCATTTCTGCATATTCAGAGGGTGATATACCTAACTCCCTTAATCTTTCCTGCTTTAACCTTTCCTTAAAAATACGTTCTAAGCTTTCTAGAATCGTTGTGTTCGGTGCGTCTACACTATAAAAAACCGCGCGTTGGGAAACCAATTCCAATGTATTCTCGTCTGGCACATATACCAACCCATAGTATCCCATATTTATCGTAGAGTCCTTGGCCTCTTCCAACGTAAGGTCCCTATAGTTTACATAAGATGTAGTTTCATTAGAAAGGAATTCTGTAGAAAAAAAATCGCTCTCATTTAAAACAGCAACCACCCTTTTCTCACTATCATTCAATTTAGTCAGATAGGCGATAAGGAGAATCATACCTACCATTAAAATAGGACTCAAAAACGTCATGATAACAAAAGACTTGTTACGCACCTTCGCCAAATATTCCCTTTTTATAATCAACGGCAACTTATTCATGGGCATATCCTTTATTTTGAATCGTGCGGATAAAAATATCATTGGCCGAAGGAATAGCCTCCACAAAACTGTTTACATTAGATTTGGAACCAAGAAAACCTAATAGACCAGTAGAATTTTCATTGGGAAGTTGTATAGAAAAATCCAGTTGTTTTTCCCTACTATCAAAACTAGAAGAAAGTACTTGATACTTCTCCTTTAATTCTCCCAATAAAAGCTCTGGAGCTTCGGTCGTTACCCCTACTCCAAAAATATTATTCTTAAAGGCTTTTTTTATATCAGACAATTTACCATCTAAAATCTTTTCCGAACGGTGTATGAGGGCTATGTATTCACAGAGTTCTTCTACAGATTCCATCCTGTGGGTTGAAAAGATAATGGACGTACCGTTTTCTTTGAGCTTCCAGATTTCCTCCTTTATAATGTTTGCATTAATAGGGTCGAAGCCGCTAAAAGGTTCATCGAAAATAAGTAACTTAGGTTCGTGTAAAACAGTCACAATAAACTGTATTTTCTGAGCCATGCCCTTAGAAAGCTCCTGAATTTTCTTTCCCCACCAATCCCCTATCTCAAAACGATCAAACCAAAATTTAAGCCTTTCTTTGGCGTCATGCTTGGAAAGCCCCTTTAATTGTGCCAAATACAGAGCCTGTTCTCCTACCTTCATGCTTTTATACAATCCACGCTCTTCTGGCAGATAGCCAATTTGAGCAATATGTTCAGGCTTGAGAGCCTCTCCACCAAAAAAAACTTTCCCTTGATCGGGATAGGTTATCTGATTGATAATTCTAATCAAAGTGGTTTTTCCAGCCCCATTGGGACCTAGAAGTCCGTAAATACTATTCTCAGGAATTTCAAGGGAAACACTCTTTAAAGCTGTGTGATCTCCAAACTGTTTGGTAACCTCATCAACTACCAAAATATTCTTCATGTAATCGATTTAGTCAAAGATATTGAAATGTTTTAAAAGGCAATTTTTAAGGGTACGATTAGCGCCCCATTTTAACATTGTTTTATTAAGACCAGAAGCAAATCTTAATTAAAGCGTATCTTATAAAAACAAAACCCACCCTTAAAATTAATTAAGGATGGGAAAAAAATTGCTATGAAAAAGAAAATTAATATTGGTCTCCCAATATTAAGTCAAATATACGTTTTTTATTTAAAAACCAATACTTTTCATGCTAAGAGAACATATCTTTTACTTTTTCAAAAAACGATTTGTCGGATTTTTGGGGTCTAGGCTCAAAATTATCAGTGCCCTGCATCCTTTCAAAAAAATCTTTTTGCTCTTTATTTAGTTCTTTTGGCGTCCATACATTTACATGAACCAAAAGGTCTCCACTACCATAACCGTTTAAACTTGAAATACCTTTTCCGCGCAAACGTAAAATCTTACCAGATTGAATTCCGGATTCGAGTTTTATCCTGACTTTACCTACTACTGCATCTATTTCTTTAGACGTTCCCAATACCGCTTCGGAAAAACTTATGTACAAATCGTAGTGTAGGTTATCACCTTCTCGTTTTAAGGTGTCGTGTTCGTGGGTTTCAATGGCCACCAACAAATCTCCTGGCACTCCGTTGCCTGGAGCCTCATTGCCCTTATTTGGCACTTTCAGCTGCATGCCCTCTTCTACACCTGCAGGAATATTGATACTGACAGTTTCTTCCGTAATTTTTAAACCTTGAGCATCTGCATCTCCGGGCTTACCATCTAACATTTGGCCTGCTCCACCACAACTGCTACAGGTCGCTGCGGTCTGCATTCTGCCTAAAATAGTATTTTGTATTTTAGTAACCTGACCGCTACCGTTACAAGTGATACATGTTTTATAGGTAACACCTTCGGCCTGTACTTTACGTCTTACCTTTACTTTTTTCTCTACACCGTTGGCAATCTCTTCCAAGGTTAGTTTTACTCGTATACGTAAGTTACTTCCCTTAACCCTACGTTGGCCACCACCACCGAAGCCACTGAAACCACCAAATCCACCTCCGCCAAATCCGCCACCGCCAAAAATATCACCGAATTGACTAAAGATATCATCCATATTCATTCCGCCACCACCAAATCCGCCGCCGCCTTCAAAAGCAGCGTGTCCAAATTGGTCATATCTGGCCTTTTTATCAGCATCACTTAACACCTCATAGGCTTCAGCAGCTTTTTTAAAGCGCTCTTCTGCGCCTGAGTCACCAGGGTTTTTATCCGGATGAAACTCAATCGCCTTTTTTCGATATGCCTTTTTAATTTCGGCAGTAGAGGCGCTCTTGGTTATCGCCAGAACTTCATAATAATCTTGCTTCATACCTTTATTTTAATTTCCTACCACCACTTTTGGATGACGTATAATCCTATCACCTAGTTTAAAACCTTTCTCTATCACGTCTATAACCTTCCCTTTCATTTTTTTGCTTGGGGCAGGTATTTGTGTTATGGCTTCGTGAATGTCAGCATCAAAAGTATCACCAACCTTAACCTCTAGCTCTTCCAATCCTTTGGATTTCAGAGTTTCTCTAAATTTACCACTGATGAGCTCTACACCCTTAAACATCTCCTTGTCCTCGGATTTGGCAATCTCCTTTAAAGCCCTATCAAAATCATCCAATACAGGCAATAATGAAACTATGACTTCCTGTCCCGCAGTCTTAAACAAATCCATTCTTTCCTTCGATGTTCTTTTCTTATAATTTTCAAACTCGGCAAAAAGTCTAAGAAATTTATCTTTTTCTTTTGCTACATCCTCACGTAAACGATCCTCTTCTGTCTGCTCAACTTCGTCTTTTACTTGGTTTTGATCGGTAGTATCTACTTCATTCTCTTGCGAAATAGCATCATCCATCTCTTCCGCTTTATTATTATTGCTCATATGATTTTTCGCTATATTGTTATCTTTTTTCAAGGTGGCAAAAGTACTGCCAATTCTTTAAAAATGTCAAAATGTCATTAAACTTTACAAAAAAATCCGCCAAAAGCGGATTAAAATTTCAGTTCTCATGACGTCCATAAATTTATGGGGCATACTCATTACGGACATTATTTTCTGGAATACTACACATGCCACTTTTATCATAAATATTTTCCAGAGCGTTACATATATTCGGATGTTCAAAAACAAAACCTTCCTCTTCTATCTTTTTACTACTTACCCGCTGGCTGGCAAATAAAATATAAGACATTTCTCCCAAGATAGTCTGCATCACAAACTTTGGAATATTAGGTAAGAATAAAGGTTTCTCTAAGATTTTAGCGATTTCCTTTACCAATCTATTATTTGTTACCGGGTTTGGCGAAACACCATTGAATACACCCTTAAGGTTGCTCTCGGCAATAAAAAGAAACATCCTTGCCAAATCTGAGATATGAATCCATGACTGCCATTGCTCACCTGAGCCAAAGGCTGCTCCTGCATAATACTTTATAGGCTTTGCTATTTCGGGCAATGCACCTCCATCAGCAGACATTACCAATCCAATTCGCACCTTACTAACCCTTAAATTCAACGTTTTAAACTCATTTGCTTTTTTTTCCCAAGCCAAAACTACTTCGCCTAAAAAACTATCATCTACAGCAGTTTCCTCTTCGTCGTAATAGTGATCAACCGAGTTTGGATAAATACCTATAGCCGATGCGGAAATTAACGACGTAACTTGATGCTCCTTAGACTTGTCTAATACTTGATATAGCGTATTCAAAGTATCTATTCTGCTTTCCAAGACTTCTTTCTTGTAGGAAGAGGTCCATCTTTTAGAAATACTGGCTCCCGCTAAATTTATAATGACCGAGACATCCATTAGGCACTTCTCATCTATCTCACCTGTTTTAGGATTCCAATAGAAACCCTGATAATTAGGTTGTGAAACCAACTTCTTCTTGCTGGTGGTAAGAAAATTTACGGTATACCCTTTAGCGAGGCATTGCGCTACCAACTCCTGCCCTACCAAACCTGTTGCGCCTGTAATCAATACTTTCATATCTCAAAGGTATTGGTTTTGTATAAAGCCAAGGGTAGCTTTAATTTGGATTTAACAGTGTTGTTGAATGTGCCGACTACCATAGGCTAAAATCTAAAGCTCTAAACCTAGGTATTATCAGGGTTTCTTTCCCCTGAGCATTTCCCGCTTTCCTGGTGGGCCAGGAAGGCGTTCTACAATAAAACCAACCTCTTGCATAGCCCTTCTTACACTGCCCTTTGCAGCGTAGGTTACCAAATACCCTTCTGATTTTAAGGCACAAAACATCTTTCCAAAAATAGCAACGGTCCATAATTCTGGCTGCACTCTAGCCCCAAAGGCATCAAAATAGATAAGGTTGAACATTTCCTGAAAATCAATATCATTAAAGTCCATTTTCTTTTTAGTCAGCTTAAAAAATGGGGTGATTTCTGTTGGTATTTCCCATGGAGCGTTGTGTAATTGCTTAAAAACCTTCTCCTTGTCTGTCACCTCTAGTGCCGTAACATAATCTAATTGACTTGCCTCTTTCCAAGCAACGGGATAGGCCTCGGCACCACAATAGCTAACCTTGTATTTACCCTTTTCTGCCTCCAACAAGGTTATAAATGCATTTAGACCAGTCCCCAAACCTATCTCAAGAATATCCACAGAGACTTTTTCGAACAAATCGAGCCCATGTTTTATAAATACATGATAGGCTTCTTGTATGGCACCATGTTTGGAATGATACTGCTCATTCCAATCAGTTATCTGAATCGTTTTTGAACCGTCACCGGTAGTAATAATTTCGCGCTTCAAACTACTCTTTTAACAAGACCCCATCGGCTTCAAAACCATAGGTTCTTTTCGGTGCGATAATCTTGGCTAGTTCATCGGCTGTGGCTCCGCCATCTTCCGCATAATGTTTCTGGTCTTCTACGCTCATGGCTTCAACGAAGGCCAAACCGTTGACTACAACTTCTTTTCCTTCTATGTCCATAGGCATAAAAAAACCATAGTCCTTAAACTTAACCATAGCTTCTTCGCCATTGGCCAACTCCAATTTCATCCAGCAGCCTTTTGCCTTACACACCTCTTTCACCTTGGCAACAAACTTTGTTTGGAGCGTATCGTTTTGATTCATTGCATTATAAACAGCAAGCATCTTTTTTGTGTTCTTTGCATCATCTGCTTCAATTTTTTCTCCGAAAGAACGAACTATATCCTGAGGACTCTCTTGATTCTTTTCTGTATTCTGGCCTTTGCAGGATAATACCATCGCAAAAACCACAAGTAAAATGTTAAAACTTTTCATATTATCCAAAAATTAGAATTCATATACAAAACTGGTCATTTTTAAACTAAAAAAGAAGTGACCCTTGGGATATTTGATTAATTTTAATCTCTAAATTAATCTATTGATGAGCATCGAAACAAAAAGTATTTCTATAGAAAAGGTTAAAACTTCAAAAATTGACCAAATAGACTTTGACAATTTGGCCTTCGGTTCGGTATTTACCGACCATATGTTGGTTTGTGATTATAAGAATGGTGCATGGGAACTTCCTAAAATTATACCCTACCAAGCTATTAGTTTAGACCCGTCTTCAAAAATTTTCCATTACGGACAATCTATTTTTGAAGGTATGAAAGCATACAAAGATAAGAATGATGACATTTTTCTTTTTAGGCCTTTGGACAATCATAAAAGATTTAATATTTCTGCAAATCGGATGTGTATTCCAGAGATTCCAGAGGATTATTTTATGGATGGACTAACGACCCTATTAAAACTGGATAGCGCGTTTATACCAAAAAAAGAAGGATCTTCTTTATATATCAGACCATTTATGTTTGCTACAGGTAAAGGATTTCATGCCTCACCTGCGGACGAATACAGATTCATGATTGCTTGTGCACCTTCTGGAGCTTATTTTGCAGGTAAGGTGAAAGTATTAATAGAACAGACCTACTCTCGCTCTGCTAATGGAGGTGTTGGTTTTGCCAAAGCAGGAGGTAACTATGCGGGGCAATTTTACCCTACACAGTTGGCCGTTGCTAAAGGATACAACCAAGTCATCTGGACAGACGACACGGAACATGAATATATAGAGGAAGCGGGAGCGATGAATATTTTTGTTCGGATAAACGACACTCTTATTACGGGCCCAACGAGTGATAGAATTTTGGACGGGATTACCCGTAAGAGTATTATAGCAATAGCCGAAAAAGAAGGTATACCGGTGGAAGTAAGAAAAATAACAGTAACCGAAGTGGTAAACGCAGCTAAGGAAGGTACCTTAAAAGAAATGTTCGGAGCCGGAACAGCGGCGGTTATATCTCCTATTACTGCTTTTGGCTTCAAAGATACCGATTATGAGTTGCCGCAACTTGATGCCCCATACGCTGAAAAAATAAAAAAAATCATTACGAATATCCAATACAACACCTCCGAGGATTCATACGGATGGCGTTATAAGGTTACTAAATAAAAAAAGGGCTCAAGGCCCTTTTTTTATTTATCCAATATAGTTTCAATGTTTGGCTTAAAGTAATTAGGCCCCTTCAAAACTTTACCATCCTCCCGGTAAATTGGCTTACCATCTTCACCCAGCTTGCTCATGTTGCTGCGTTGTATTTCATTAAACACTTCCTCTATCTTATGCTGCATTCCGTGTTCCAATATAGTACCGCAAAGAATGTAGAGCATATCGCCAAGGGCGTCGGCTACCTCAACCATATCCTTGTTCGTAGCCGCTTCAAGATATTCCTTATTCTCCTCGTCCATTAAATTAAACCTCAAAAGGTTTTTGGATGCACCTAAATCAGATTTTAATTCAGTGGAAACACCCATTCCAAAAGTCTCATGAAATAGTTTAACACAATTAATTTTATCTTCCATTTATCTAAATATTATTAGTTCTATACCAGTTCAATTTCACCGTGTTCAAATACATAACTAGAAAGTAAAAATGATTACTTTATTTTTATTAAAAAAATTTAAGAATAATCAATTACGAACGACTTATACTTTTGAATGTTTAGTTCTGCATATACTATTACAATAGTGCATTTTCATTTGAAATATAGAATTATTGTCGCTCATTTGACATTAACTAATCTGGTTTTCTAGTAGCTTTGCATAAAACAATAAAATATGTTCAGCAGCGGACAACTAATTTTTGGAGCCCTTTTTGCCATAGTATTTCTTACCATTATCGTAATCTCCTATAAAAAAGATTTAAAATTGCACCAAAAAAATTATAAGGGTGTCAAATGGGTGGGTGTATTCTTCATAATCTTCTTATTAACACTATTCTTTATTAAATATTTCCTTAAAAATTAACTTATTACTTACCTACACAACAAAAATCGGGACTTAGACAACAAAATATCGATTTTGCTCGTATATCATACCAAATGACGTAATTTTGCGTTATTCATCTGTAAAGGGGCAATAAATTATGATGACTTTTCTTACTATCTTTTTAATATTAATTGGACTTAACGCTATTATGGTGTTGGCTAGCTTGCCAACACGGAACAAAAAAGCAACGAAATCATCCCCCAAGGTTGCCAAAACTTCCGGTTCCATTATCTATCCAATTAATTTACTTACTTCGGAACTGAAAAAAGCGGTATAGTTTTTTACCTTTAACAGGTATGAAACATTTTTTACTTGTTTTTTTAGGAGGAGGTTTAGGAAGTGTACTGCGCTTCTGGATGTCTAAAACTTTCAATCCATACTTTTCTAATTTTTATCTAGGAACATTCTCCGTAAACATTCTTGGCTGTCTTCTTATTGGTTTTATTTTAGGCTTATCAATGAAAAACGATTTGCTTTCCCAAAACCAAACAATTTTACTTACCACTGGATTTTGTGGTGGCTTTACCACTTTTTCTACTTTCGCCCTTGAAGGGCATCTATTTCTTAAGAACTCAGACTTGGTCCATTTTTCATTTTATACCATTTGTAGCATCCTTCTAGGGATACTAGCCGTTACTCTAGGCCTATGGATTTCAAAATTGTTATAGCCCTAACATTCCGCTCTGGTTTTCTTAAATTTTAAATAATTTTTCTTTCTTTTTGCTAACACACTACGTATTCTCTATCAAAAAAGTGTTTTTGATGATATATATCCATTTTTAGACCTATTCTGACTATCCCTAATAATTATATCCATAATTAAATTTAAATAATTAACATATACCCATAATTTTATAGGGTATAAATTCTCATTAGCATAAAAATTAAGCAATACCCCCATAAAAAAATAGGGTATTAAAATTTTAATATACATTTGACCATCATAAAACCAATATCAAAATGAAAAAAATCGAGGCAATTATCAGAAAATCCAAATTTGACGATGTCAAGGAGGCATTGCATCAAATCGAGGTTAATTTCTTTAGTTACTGGGATGTAACTGGAGTTGGAAATGAAAAACAAGGCCATGTATACCGAGGAATCTCCTACAGCACCTCAGACATACAGCGAAGATATCTCTCCATAGTGGTATCTGATGAATTTTTAGAAAAAACGGTAAATGCTATTCTAGAATCTGCCTACAGCGGAAACGTAGGGGATGGTAAAATCTTTATATCGGATATTATCGAAGCCTATAGAATACGAACTAAAGAAAACGGTCAAGCAGGCATCAACTAATACTAATCAACGAACTAAAACACTTAAAAATGGACGCAGGATTATTTACAGCGAATAATGTTTGGATGATGGTAGCTACCGCTTTGGTATTCTTCATGCATACAGGTTTTGCCTTTTTAGAAATTGGCTTAACACGTCAAAAAAACACAATCAATATTTTATTTAAGAATATATTTATCATTACCGGTGGTTTACTTCTGTATTACGCATGGGGATTCAACCTCATGTATCCAGGTTTTGAAGATGGGGATATGGGAATTCTGAAATTTTCAATAGACAGTTTTGGTATCAGCGCACCAGAAGGAGGAATGACGCCCGACTACGCCGATGGAGGGTATACCTGGTGGACAGATTTTCTTTTTCAAGGAATGTTTGCAGCAACAGCAGCAACTATTGTTTCTGGAGCGGTTGCAGAACGTATGAAAATTGGTTCTTTTATGATATTTACCGTTATCTATGTAGGATTAGTATATCCTATAGTAGGCGCTTGGAAATGGGGCGGTGGCTTCTTGGATTCATGGGGGTTCTATGATTTTGCAGGTTCTACGTTAGTACATTCTGTTGGTGGATGGGCCGCTTTAGTAGCTGTCACTGTTTTAGGTGCAAGAATAGGGAAATTTGGCAATGATGGAAAAGCAAAAGCCATACCAGGACACAATATCCCTCTAGCCACCGCAGGTGTATTGGTTCTTTGGCTAGGATGGTTCGGCTTTAATGGCGGTTCTGTGCTTTCTGCAAATCCGGAACTAACTTCCTTGGTATTGGTTACTACAAGTTTGGCTGCAGCGGCAGGAGGTTTTGGCGCTATGATTCTTTCTACTATACTTTATAAAAATTTAGACTTAACCATGTTCCTTAATGGTATTCTTGGTGGATTAGTAGGTATTACAGCTGGTGCCGATCTTATGTCGCCCAATGAAGCCGTAGTTATAGGTTTCTTAGCTGGAATCATCATAGTTCTTGGCGTAGCTTTAGTAGACAAACTAAAATTAGACGATCCTGTTGGAGCGATAGCCGTTCACCTTATCTGTGGTATTTGGGGTACGCTTGCTGTAGGTATCTTCGGCAACCTAGCTAGTGGTACACAATTCCTTACCCAATTATACGGTGTATTGATTGTAGGTGGATTTTGTGTAGTCACTTCTGGAATTATTCTAGGTGTATTAAAAGCAACATTAGGGCTGCGTGTTTCTAAGGAAGAAGAGCTGGAAGGACTGGATATCCACGAACATGGAATGGACGCCTATCCGGACTTTAGGATGAATCAACATTAATACCATCTGGAAAATTAAAACGGAGCGTTTTGCAGAACGCTCCGTTACATAACCTTTTCAAAAAATTCAATTTACTCAATTAACTCAATTAAAACAATCCCATACAGGATATTAAAACTAGAACTTATGAAAGCGATTACATTGACAAAATTCGTGAAAAAAATATTCCTATCCGCACTAATGTTATTTTCTTTAATTCCTATTATTGCACAAGAAGAGGAAGAAGAGACAAAACCGAAATTTAGTTTTAGCGGAAGTGTTGATGCATATTATAGAACCAATTTTAACGGTTTAAACAGTAAAGTACCTGTTATTGAAAGTGGTGAGGAAATTGGAGAAATAGCTTCAAGTGCTCCTGGCACATCATTTGCCAATGATACTGGCTTCGCAATTGGCATGGTAAATTTAATTGCCGGCTATGAAGGAAAAAAAGTAGGCTTTGTAGCCGATTTGGTTTTTGGACCAAGAGGTGAAGATGCCGTATTCAATGACATAGGCTCTACTAATGTAGTAAACCAATTA
>RCNE010000590.1_pt1 | contig 19602 bp, 18 predicted proteins | sample 2041361 | NCBI WGS metagenome assembly RCNE01 (sample SAMN09708229, study PRJNA481090) | Marine sediment metagenome, whole genome shotgun sequencing project.
CAGGGTTGGAGGTCAGGAAGTTAGAGAGTGAGAAGGTTGGGAGTTTGGGGAACCTCTTGCGCCTTGGCCGTATCCGATGAACTGTGTAAGGGCGGGATCAGTGCCATTGTCCATGATGTGCTGACGCCGGCGATCAGGAGCCGGCATTCAGTCGATCCTCATACAACACGGCAAACTGATTCAGCGCCTCCTTCCACGTCCTCGCTGGCATGATCCACTTCTTCTCGATATTCCGCAAGGCCAGGTAGATGAGTTTTGTCGCGGCCTCGTCATTGGGGAAATGCCCGCGGTTCTTGATGACCTTTCGGATGCTCGAGTGCAGGCTTTCGATGGCGTTGGTGGTGTAGATCACCCGGCGGATGTCCGGTGGAAAGTCAAAGAACGGGATGACGTGCTCCCAATTCCGGCGCCAGCTTCTGCTGATCGCCGGGTATCGATCATCCCAGTTTGACTCGAATTCCGATAGGCCCTCTTCGGCCGCTTTGGCCGTGGGTGCTTGATAGATCGCCTTGAGCGCCTTGGCCACCTGTTTCCTTTCTTTGTAGCCTACGAAACTCAGGCTGTGGCGCAACAGGTGCACGATGCAGGTTTGGACTGTTGTCTTCGGGAAGGCGGTGTTGATCGTCTCCGGGAATCCTTTGAGCCCGTCGACGACGGCGATCAGAATGTCGTCGACACCGCGATTCTTGAGCTCATTCATGACGAGGAGCCAGAATTTTGCCCCTTCGTTCTGCTCGATCCAAAGCCCCAGTACTTCCTTGGTGCCATCGGTGCGAACGCCCAATGCGAGGTATACCGCCTTGTTTCGTACGACACCCTCATCGCGGATCTTGACCCGGAGGGCGTCGAAAAATACGACCATGTACAGCGGATCGAGTGGTCTTGACTGCCACTCTCTGACTTCGTCGATGACCTCTGCGGTCACTCGAGAAATCAAGTCCGGCGAGACTCCAATCCCGTAAAGCTCTTCCAGGTGCCCCTTAATCTCTCGTACGGTCATCCCTCGCGCGTACATCGAGATCACCTTGTCATCGAATCCCGGCAACCTCGTCTGCCGCTTTCCGATCAGCTGAGGCTCAAAGCTACCCGCACGATCGCGGGGCACTTCGATCTCGACCTGGCTGCTGTCAGTGATGACTCTCTTCTTGCCGTAGCCGTTTCGCGAGTTTCCGCTTCCGTCTCCCGATGAATCTCCTGCCTCGTAGCCCAGGTGCCCCGTCAGCTCGGCGCCAAGCGCCCGCTCCATTACTGCCTTCTTTAGCTGATCGAATATCCCGTCCTTGCCCAGAAGATCTTCCGGCTTTTCGTAGTCTTTGAGCAGATGGTCCAGCAGCTCCACCGGTATCGCGGGCTCTTTCCTCTTCCTCGCCATTTCGCTTGACTCCCTCATTGTGGTCTCCCTTGAGTCAAGCACATCTCCCGCTTACACAGTTAATCTGACAGGCTCCCTGCCCCTCTCCTTATATGGCGCGCACGCGCCAGCTCATCCCTCCACCGAGGTACCGCGCCGGAACTCCCCTGCCGGCGAGATAGCGAACCGCTTCTGCAGAACGGGTGCCGTGGGCGCAGACGACGACGAGTGGCCCTTCGGGGATTTCATCGAGCCGATTTCTGAGCTCGCCAACCTCGATTTCCACCACCGTGCCGGCTTCGACCGGTCGCTCTTCACGCTCTTCGTCAATCCTCACATCGAGCACTGTCGCCGATGACAGATCCAGCAGCGGCGATTCACCTTCGATCCCATCGAGTTCGTTCTGCGCCGCACAGGCGAGAACGGTGAGCGGGTCCAACGCGGGCGCATACGGTGGCGCGTAGGCGTGCTCGAGATCGATGAATTCCTCGATGGTGCTCTCCCGCAGAATAAGCTGGGCCGCGACATCGATTCGTTTGGCGACCTCGCCCTCCTCGCCGATGCCCTGAACCCCGAGCACCCGGCGGCTTGCCGGGTCATAGACCATCCCGAGCAGGATGATCTTGGCCTCCGGCCAGTAGTGGGCCCTGTCCTCGGCGGTGATCCACACCGAACGCACCCCCTGGCCATCGGCTCCGAGACGGTAGGCCGTGCATCCCACCGAAGCCACGTTGAGATCGAAGACCTTGACCGCCGCCGCGCCGGCGATGGGTCCAAACGACGCCTCTCCACCGGCGAGCACCGTCCCGAGCACACGCCCTTGACGGTTGGCCAACGACCCGAGGGGCGTGTATGCCGGACCGCCGGTGACCACATGTTGGACCTCCGCGCAGTCACCCGCCGCCCAGATATGAGACACCGAGGTGGCCAGCTGCTCATCAACTCTGATGGCGCCGGTTGGCCCGAGATTGATTCCGGCCGCCTCGGCGAGATCGACCCGCGGCCGGACGCCAACGGCCACCACCGCCACATCGGCCCGGATCTCGGTTCCCCCGGCGTGGATGGTGACGCCATCGTCATCGGGTTCGAAACGCTCCACGGGGCACGAGGTCATCACCTTGACGTCCTGGCTCTCGAGGTGCTTCGCCACAACCAAACCGAGCTCGGAATCGAGGATCTCGGGCAATGGCGTGGGCGCCGCCTCGATGAGGGTCACATCGGCGCCCCAAAGCGACGCGAATGCTTCGGCCACCTCGCAACCCACGAGACCTGCGCCGACAACGGCCACTTTGCCGATTTCGCCGCGCATGAGACCGATCTTGAGCGGTTTGACGTCATCCCAGACATGGAAGGCGCGAATCCTCTCGTGTTCCGGCTGACCCGGAAGCACCCGATGCGAGGCGCCGGTGGCGAGAACCAGTTCGTCCCACTCGAGGACGCGTTCCTCGGTTCCCGATGAGATGGTGAGGGTGTGCGCCTGGGGATCGATGGCCGTGGCCCGCCACGGGGCAAGTACCTCGACTCCCTTGGCTGAGGAGAAATAGTCGGCATCACGATCGGTGCCATAGGGAGTGCGTCTTAAAACGCCGAGTTCCTCGATATCTCCGGACAGGACATAGGGCATCCCGCACGCGCCGTACGAGAAGACCTCGTTGGCTTCAACCACCGTCACCGACCAACCCGGCTGCAGCCGTTTGACACGGCAAGCACAACGCAGCCCTGCGGCCGATGCACCGACGATCACGATCTTCCTTGTTGTTTCATTCATGGCAGCTCCAAAATAATCGCCCCCGACCGCAATAGGTCGGGGGCGAGCGAATTCACGATCGCGGAGACCCGGCCCGAGCTAGGGCTCGGTCTTCATCTGTCCCCGGACCTCAAGCGCAATCTTGAAAAGACCGGTCACGATCAGAATCCCGATGGCATAGATCGCCAGCGAGATGGTGAGTTCGGGCACGGTCGGCGAGTAGTGGGTCACCTTGCCCAGCGGCGAAGGAATGAAACCGGCAATGACCATACCGAGGCCCTTGTCGATCCACAGCGAACCGAAGACCGCCATACAGCCCACCACGAGGGTGGTTTCGGTGCGGCGGGTCGCAGGATTGACGAGGATCACCAAAGCCACCACGGCCAACACCACCGACAGCCACATCCATGGCGCCAGGAAGTTGTTGCCTTCAAGTCCCACAAAGAGGAACTGGAAGTGGTGAACGTGCTCGGGGATGTCGCTGTAGAGGGCCGTAAAGAGCTCCATGGCGACAAAGAACACGTTGAGAATCATGGCGTAGGTGACGATCTCGGCGAGCTTTTGGATCGCTTCCTTCCCGGGATCGAACTTCGTCAACCGGCGAACCAAGAGCGCAAGCAGAATGAGCAGCGCTGGGCCGGCCGCAAAGGCTGACGCGAGGAAACGCGGCGCCAGAATCGCCGTCATCCAGAACGGACGCGCGGCCAAACCGGAATAGAGAAACGCAGTGACGGTGTGGATGCTGACAGCCCAGGGAATCGAGAGAATGATGATGGGCCTGATCCACTTCGGCGGCGCTTCGCCCCGTCGTTCGCTGCTCAGCGACACCCGGCTGATGAGGATGTTGAGACAAAGATAGCCACTGAGGGCCACGGTGTCCCAAAACATCATCGAGTGAAATGTCGGATGGAGGAAGACATTGATGATCCGGTCGGGCCTCCCCATGTCGACGAAGATGAAGAGCATGCACATGATGACCGCCGCGATGGCGAGGAACTCGCCGAGGATGGTCATCTTGCCGAATGCCTTGAAATCGTGGAGGTAGTACGGCAACACCACCATCACCGCCGAAGCGGCGACGCCCACCAGGAAGGTGAACTGGGCGATGTAGAGGCCCCAGACCACATCACGACTCAAACCCGTGATGGTCAGACCGGTGGTGAACTGCCAGAACCAGCACGCGGCGCCCGCCCCGATGATCGCGAGGAGGAAGAAGATCCACGTCCAGTACGTGCGGTTTCCAGTGAGCGCCTTCTCAAGCATGGTCGCCCCCTTCCGCAACCTCGACCACGGCCGCCGGTGCGGTCTCCTGCAGAGTCCGAGGGTCGTCGATGATGTAGTAGACCTCGGGCTGAGTCCCGAGACCTGCCTTGCGTCTGATCGCCATCCGCTCGGTGAGCACCTGCCTCACCTTTGATTGCGGATCGTTGAGGTCGCCGAAGACGATCTCGTCGTTCGAGCAGACCTCGACGCACGCCGGTTCCAGACCGCGTGCCAGGCGCTCTTCGCAGAAGGTGCACTTCTCGACCACCCCCCGCATCCGCGTGGGATAGTCGATTGTGATGTCTTCAATGGCCGGACGCGGGTCCTTCCAGTTAAACGAACGGGACCCGTAGGGGCAGGCCACGATGCAGTAACGACAACCGATGCAGCGGTGCCAATCCATCATGACGATGCCGTCCGAATCACGTTTCCAGGTCGCCCCGGTGGGGCAGACCCGGGTGCACGGCGGGTTGTCACAGTGGTTGCACAGAAGCAAGGTCGGCTTGCCCTTGAGATCCTCACGGATGAAGTGGAATTCCTGCGAGTGGAATGCCGTCTCGAAGTCATCCGACCAGATCCATTTGACCTCGTTCTTGGGATCGTCCGCCCAGTTGGGGACGTTGTGTTCGCGATGGCACGCCTCCACGCAGCGCTCGATGAGCGCGTCGTCCTTGGAGAACTTTCGAAGATCGATGACCATGGCCAACCGGACACCCTCCGCCGAGGGCTCGGCATGGCTGTCCGTCGTGGACGCCTTCGCGTCGGTAGCCTTGATCGACGAGACTCCGGCCGCCCCCACGGCGGTGAGACCGGCCAGCTTCAGGAAATCACGTCTGTTCCCATCCATCAGTTGGCCCCTTTCGGTTCCACATGGCAGTCCCAACAATAGGGTGAGACCGCCAGGTAGGTGTGGCAGGCGTCGCAGAACTCAGCCTTGTTCGAGTGACAATCCATGCAGGTCCGGGAAAGACTCATATCGAAGATCTTTCCGTTTGAACTGCTCACATAGTCCCGTTGCCCCGTTCTCACCACCTCGTCGCGCCACTGGTTGAGCAGATCCATGTGCTCTTCGCGCATGTACTCGGTGGTTTCGACGCACTCCGTCGACCCGTTTGTGGGCAACGTGAGTTCGGGAGCCTCGGGCGAGCCTCCCATGAGTGCGTTGAGCCACAGAGGCGACGTGGCAAGAATGACGAAGACCACGAGTCCGACGATGATCTTGCCGGCGTCATACATCGGTGGTGTCCTCCGTTTCTTCCTTCAGCGGTTCGCCCCGCAGGTTCAGCTTGCGCTCCGGCTCTCCATCCATCACGAGGGCGTTGGCCACCAGTTCGTGGACACCGCTGATCTCGACCCCGGGCGCCCAGTAGTCGGCGAGGGGCGGCAGAGTTGCACGATCGATGGCGCAGATGCAGCTCATGAGGTTGACATCATGCTTGTCGCGGACGTGCTTGAGGGCGTTGCCGCGCGGCAGCCCGCCGCGCAAGCGCATCTCCATGTTCTCGTCGTTGCCGAGACCGGCGCCGCCCGCACAGCAGAAGGTCTGTTCGCGGATGGTGTTTTCCGGCATCTCGAAGAAGTTGTTGCAGACGCTGTTGAGGATATACCGCGGCTCGTCGAAGAGCCCCAGGGCCCTCGCCGGGTTGCACGAGTCGTGGAAGGTCACGCGGTATCGGTCGTTGCGGCTCGGGTCGAGCTTGATCTTCTTGTTCCGGATGAGATCCGCTGTGAACTCGCAGATGTGGACCATCTTGGTCGCTTTCGCGTTCTCGAAGACCGTTCCAGTGATCGGTGAACGCGGCACTTCGAGGAAGTCGGCCGGCCCGTTCATGGTGTCCATGTACTGATGCATCACCCGCCACATGTGACCGCACTCACCGCCGAGGATCCACTTGACGCCGAGTCGTTTGGCCTCGTGAAAGATCTTGTAGTTGAGCTTCTTGATCGTGTCATGCGAGGTGAACAGACCGAAGTTCCCGCCCTCCGACGCATAGGCCGACATGGTGTAGTCGAGCCCGATCTGCTTGAAGAGCATCAGATAAGCGATAAAGGTGTAGGTCCCGGGATCAGCAAAATAGTCAGCCGACGGGATGATGAAGAGGACATCCGCACCCTTCTTGTTGATGACGGGATCGACGGAGATTCCGAGATCGTCCTCGAGCTCCTCGCACAGGAACTCGATGTTGTCCTTGAAGGTGTGCGGCTGGATCCCGAGGTGGTTGCCGGTGCGCTGGCAGTTGGCCACCGGTTCGCAGATCCAGTTGATGTTCAGACCCACCAACATCATGAGCTCGCGGGCCATCATGGTGACCTCGGCGGTGTCGATGCCGAAGGGGCAGTAGACGCTGCAACGGCGACACTCGGTGCACTGGAAGAAGTAGTAGAACCACTCCTTGAGCACCTCCTGGGTCAGTTTCCGCCCTCCGCCGAAGGCGCCGAGGAGTTTACCGGCCAGGGTGAAGTCGTTGCGGTAGATGGAGCGCAGGAGCTCCGTCCGCAAAACGGGCATGTTCTTGGGATCGCCGGAGCCGATGAAAAAGTGGCATTTGTCGGCGCAGGCGCCGCAACGAACACAGGTTTCCATGAAGACCCGCAACGAGCGGTATTTTCCGAGCCGCTCTTTGAAGCCTTCGTGGATGATCTGCTGCCAGTTGTCCGGCAACTTCCAATCCTCATCGGTGGGCGACCACTCGCGAGGATTGTCGAAGTTCATGTACTCGATGCTCTTCACGCCCCCCGGGTAGGACCAGGTACCGCGCCGGGATTCGAAATCCACCGACGGGTCCATCCAATTTTTCTTCGGCGGGTCGAGATCGATCTGAATCAGTTCTTGAGGTGACTTCTCCGCCATGGCCTACTCCTTGTCCAGGACGAAACCGGAGGCCACCAACTTATCGTGGAACTCCTCCTCCCACTCGGCATAGGTATGGCCGACGATGGGCGGGTTCCAAGGGTTGATGTGGCGCTTGGAGCGGTTGTTGTTGGCCAGATTGCGGGTCGGCGAGAGAAAGACCCCAGGTGCGTGCAGCAGCTTCGAGAACGGGAAGTAGATGAGCAGCACACTGACCAGAAAAACGTGGATGAAATACAGCGCACCAACGCCCTCGGGCGTGACGAGTTGGAACGAAGCCCAACCTGCGATGGCTGCCTTGACGTTGACGATATCGACCTTCTCGAGATGCCGCATCCAAACGCCCGAAATGGCGATCGCAAGCAGCAGGTAGAGGGCGAAGTAGTCCGTCGGCAGCGAGATGTACTTCACCTTGGCGTCGGCCAGCCGCCGAAGCAGCAGATAGGCCAACGACGCGATGAGCAGGACCGATGTCGCGTAGATCACCGGCACACCGACCTGGAAAAAACCGTCCAGCGCCTGGGCGATCTCGACAACCCGCGGAACAGGCTCGACAAAGAACCTGAAGTGCCGGAAGACCACAATCAGCATCGACCAGTGGAACGCCATGGCAGCGGCCCAGAGATACTTGGTGCCGATGTAGTTGACCTTCTCGCGATCGGAAATGAGCTCGACTCTGGTGTTGCGGAACAATGACCTGAAGAACAGAACCTCGAGGAACATCCGTCCCATGACACCCAGAAAACCGCTGGGATTATCGAACTCGGAGTTCTTGATCCACGGCAGTGACTTCTGTTGGCCTGCAGTGGTCGGGATCCGGAACGGCACCGGCGCGCGCGCCCAACGAATCACCCTGGCCACGATACCGACCAGGAAGACCGCAAACGCGACGCCCGGGATCACCGCCCCGAACACCAAACGCAGATCGTCAGAAGCGACCGCCGTGACGGCGAGCAGTGCCAGGACGGCAACCGCGACGAGGGAAACCAAGGCAGCACCCATCGACTCGAATCCTCCTTCCTAATAAACCGGAGAGCATCGGTCAATCCCGAATTGGGACCGACCCTCCGGATGATCTCCACACGTGTTGCCCGGCCACCGTCGAATCTCGAAGAGTCTTTGGTAGTTCATGCAGCTCACGCGTTGGATGGCGGTCCGCCGGCTCGTTCTTCGCGCCACGAGTTGAGGCGTTCCATCACCTTGAGAGATCGATTTCGGATTTCTTTAACCCGTATGTCGTACACCTGTTCACGGCAACGACTGAAAACGTTGAATGTGGTCAGGAGCACCCCGTCAACCCGAGAGTTGAACTCGGCCCCGGCATCGAGATTCGTGTCCTCCGCCATTCCTTGAAAGACGTCTTTGAGGATCAGGACAAAAGACACCGCTTCAGCCGGTGACATGTCCTGCAGGGCCCGAATCCTCACGATGCGATCGAGAGCCGGCTCGATTTCTACCGTGTCCTGGCCGTCGACGACCCCGTCGAGAATCGGCGCAAGCTCCTCTCGGAGACCGGCACCCACCGGGTTGGCGAAGGGATCGGCTTGCTCGCGAAGGAATCCCGCCGTCTCGGCCGGGTAGGCGTCGACGATGAGGTCGAACCACCGCGCGACCATCTTCGCTCGCTCTTTTTGGCTGAGATTCAGAGACATCGATCCCCTCCCAAATCGAGGGTGCTACTGCAACCGTTGTGCCAGTGACCTGACTTTGATCGGTCGATGCAAAACACTCATCCTGCGCGACCTTGGTCGGTCGCGGCCGCCCGGCGATGTGCACGAATCACCTCACGCGTTTCGGTCACGTAACGACCGACCGCTCATACCCGCTTTCCCCACCTGAATTCGTGACGATGTTGACGACGTTTCACCGCACATCGATCGTCAAAAACGAGGGCTGGCGAGGGGCAGCGATTCCGTACAGAAAAGCCCCGCCGCCTCAACCCCTATCAGGAGGAGAGACGACGGGGAAAACAACAAAAGTCGCAGATCAGACGCAGCCGGTCGGTTTCGGCAGGCCGGCCACTTTGCAGGCGCCCTTCGCGGGACCCGATGGGAACAACTCATAGATCTCTTTGAGCTGGAATCCGGTCTGTTTGCAGAGCTTGCGGATCATGGGGGCCACACCGAACTGGAGGTAATAGTCACGAAGGTAGTTCACGACTTTCCAGTGCTCTTCGGTGAGGTCATCCACGCCCTCGGTGGTTGCCAGCGCGTGCGCAACGTCCTCGCTCCAAGCCTCGGGCTCCATCATGAAGCCATCTTCGTCGACCGTGATGGAAACGTCGCCTTGTTCAAAAGTTGCCATTGCTCATTCCTCCCTTTTCTTGTCCGGGCCTTCGGCCCCGGTAATTTCCACGAGTGTCGTGTTTTGATTGCGAGCCTTTTTGATCTGGGCCTTTTCCAAGGCCTTGACGAATTCTTGAGTTGGGGCGTGCCCTAGTTCGATGGCTCTCGCCAGATAACGTTCGGCGACGCCGTGGTTGTCCAAGGCCAGATTTCCTATGGCCAGGTGGTAGTGGGCGGCAGGATGATCCCGCTCGAGTTCGAGAACCCTCTCGTTACACTTGACGAGGTTTTCCGGATCGTTGAGATAGAGATACGCCTGGCCGAGGTTGTAGTGGCCGATGATCAGTGTGTCATCGAGTCGAACGGCTTCCAGATTGGCGTCCCGACAGCCCTCGAACTCCCACCTCATCAACCGGACACCACCCAAATTGACCCAGGCTTGGATCATCTTCGGATCGAGTTCAACCGCCTTGAGGTAGGCCTCCTCGGCGCTCTTCACTCGCCCGGAGATGGTGTAGGTGAGCCCCAGATTGTAGTACGCCGCAGCGGACTCGGGGCTTTCTTCGATCGCCCGTAAACACCGTTCGATCCGGTGCTTCTGGCTTTCACGACTCATTGATCCCTCCAGACTCCTCGAGGAGGCGTTCGAACTCCTGGCGTTCGTTCGGATCCTCGAAATCGACGTGCTCGGCAATCAGCGTACATGCCGGCCGGACCGCTTCGGGCGCCGCCTCGGCGATTCTGGTCAGGGCACGGATGATCTCCCGACGGAGGCCATCGTCCCAAGACAACGAGGCGAGCGGTGCGATAAACGGAGCGACCAGTTTGGGGTTGTGAAACCCAATTTCGGCCACCGCAGGGATGCCGTAAAGACCGTTGGTGGCGGATTCATCATTCAACGCCCACATGAGGCGACGGACTATATCAATCCCGATTTCGGGGTGGAATGCGGCGGCACTTCCGAGACCACGAGCCGCGCGCCGACGCAGTTTTTCATCAGGGTCCCAGAGTCGGCCCAGTAAGAAACGGGTGGCCTGCGGTTCCTGTGACACCAAGGCGCCCAGTTCCTGCTCGTCTCCGACCTGGAGCAACTCCATCACTCGTCCCTTCAGCCCCATGCCGCAGCCGGTTGGGTGAACTCGGCGGCGTGCCTCTGGGCACTCGCGAGGAAACCAGTCGCCCAATTAGGAGAGGCGGAGGCGTGAACGTGCAGGTATGATGCCCAGACCCGGCCGACGACGATTCCATCACGTCCGCCGCCGGCACCCGTGCCTCGCACGACGGTCGCTACGGTCTGGTCGAGATCACCACCGGTTGAGATTTTCGAGTAGTGGAACTCATGGCCCTTCAACTCGGTTCCAATGGGATGGAAGGGATTCTCGCGGTCGACCACGAGCGTTTCGTATCCGTGACCCTGGGGTCGTTGGGTCTGTTCGATGACGAGATCGAGAACCCCGGCCATGGGGTAGACGGTATCGTCGACCCGCAGCTCGCGGGCGAGGTACATGAGGCCGCCACATTCGGCGTAGACCGGCAGGCCATTGTCAACCTGCGCCTTGACCGACTGGGCAAAACTCCGATTGTCGGCCAGTCGCGCAGCGTGCACTTCAGGAAACCCGCCGCCGATATACAGGCCGTCAAGTTCCGGGAGAGAAGCATCGCTGCTCGGCGAGACCGCGACCAACCTGGCGCCTGCGGCCTCGAGGGACTCGAGATTCTCAGGATAGTAGAAGCTGAATGACTCATCGGAAAAATAGCCGATGGCCACCCGAGATCGGCCGAGCATGACATCCGCCACGCCGAGGCGGACTTCATGAGCCGCCGCCGCGAGATCCTCGATCTTGTCCAGATCGACGTACTCGGTCACTGCCGCAGCGGCGCGCGCAATGGCGTCGTCTCGCCGGGGATGCTCCACCGCGGTCACGAGACCGAGGTGACGGCTCGGGAGCGGATCTTCGCCGCGAAGACGCGGAATTGCGCCCACCACCGGCACGCCGGTGGCGGTCTCGATGGCGTCACGAATGACCCTCTCCTGACGACCGGTCCCGACGCGATTGAGAATAACGCCGGCGAGGTTGAGTTCCGGATCCAGGTGAATCGAACCGAGCACCAAGGCGGCGGCGGTCCGTGTCATCTTCGTGACGTTGATGACGAGGACCACCGGGGCGCCGAGAAGCTTGGCCAGGGTTGCAGTGGAGTGACTTCCGACGGCATCGACCCCGTCGAAGAGACCGCGGTTGCCCTCCACCAGGAAGAAATCGGCGCCGGCGGCGGCCGTCACGGCGCGACCGATGGCCGATTCCTCCATGAGATATGGATCGAGATTGCGACACGGGCGGCCGGTGGCTGCGGTCAACCAGGCCGCATCGATGTAGTCGGGGCCTTTCTTGAAGGCCTGGACAACACGGCCGCGGTCGGCCAGCGCCCGGCAAAGCCCGAGGCTGACAAGGGTCTTTCCGCCATCGCCGGACAAACCGGCGACAACCAACCGTGGGGTTTGCAGTTGCATGATCAGTCCGCCCGCTCAATCCCCTCTATTGACCCACGATGAAGCCGCAGGGACATTCCTCCCAGCACTTCTTGCACCCGTCGCAGACTTCAATCTTCTTGATTTTGAAGAAGTTGCCTAGCGACGGCGGATCGACGGCCGCGAAGACGTTGGCCTGACAGTACATCCAGCAGTTCTCACAGCCGAAGCACTTGCCGCAGCTGAAGCACCGGTTGCATTCAATCAGCGCATCTTCCGCGGTCACCCCGAGATCGACCTCGTCAAACGGATTGGCGAGTCGGTCTTCCGGCGATTTCACCTGTCGTTGGGTGCGTTCGATGGGTTTGTACCAGTCGAGCTTGAGTTTTTCGCTGCGGATCATCTCGCCTTGCTCGATCTTCTTTAGGGTCTTTCCCTGGAGTTTGGCATCAATGGCGAGAGCCGCCAAACGTGCCTGACCGATCGAGGTTGTCGCGATCCCGAGATTGATGTTGTCACCGCCGGTCCAGACGCCTTCAACACCGGTGAATCCCCACTCGTCGCCGTTGAGCCAACCGTCACCGAGTTCCTCGGAGTGCATCGCCGCAAGGTCCGGTTTCTGGCTGACCGCCGTGATGACGGTTTGAATCGGCAGTTCGTAGGTGTCTCCCTCGATGGGAACGGGACGCCGACGACCTGAGCTGTCAGGCTCACCGAGTTCCATACGCTGCACGACCATGGCGCGCACGGCGCCCTCGTCGTCGCGGAGGATCTCGATGGGGGCCGCGAGGTACTCGAGGTTGATGTCTTCCTCGATGGCCTCGTCGATCTCACGATCGATGGCCGGCATTTCGGCGCGGGTGCGGCGATAGAGGATGGTCACCTGGGCGCCCATCTTCGATGCCATCTTCGCCGAATCACCAATCAGGCGCTTGGAGACGCGTGCGGCGTCGACAGCGGTGTCACCACCACCGATGACCACCACATTGGTGCCGAGGTCGACCTTTTTGCCCGAGTTGGCGTGGTTGAGGAACTCGGTTCCGGTCCAGAGGCCGGGGCCTTCCTCACCGGGAATGCCCATGGCCTTGCCCTGATGGGCGCCGATGGCGACGTAGATTGCGTCGTAGTCCTTCTTGATGTCGTCGTAGGAGACATCTTTGCCGATCTTTGTGTCGAGCTTGAGTTCGACCCCGAGATCGACGATGCGCTGCACTTCGGCGTCGATGATCTCGCGCGGCAGCCGGTAGACCGGAATACCGTAGCGAAGCATACCACCGGGTTTCGGCAGGCCCTCGAAGACCGTGACTTTGTAGCCCCGGCGAGCGAGTTGATAGGCGCAGGACATCCCAGAGGGACCGGCGCCGACAACCGCGATTTTTTGCTTCTTGGCCTCTTCACCTTCGATCATCTTGGCTTTGAGGCCGTGTTCGAGGGCGTAGTCCCCGAGGTGGCGCTCGACCGAGTTGATCCCCACCGAACCGTCCTTTTTGCCACGGTTGCAGGCGGTCTCACACGGGTGCGGGCAGACCCGACCCATGACGGCCGGGAAGGGGTTGGTCTCCATCTCCATGTCGAAGGCCTGCTCGCAGGCTTCGTCGATGCTGAGACCGAGCTTCTCACGAAGCTGGATCACCGTCAGCCAGCCACGGATGTCATTGCCGCTCGGACAATTCCCCGTGCACGGCGGAAGGCTTTCCACATAGACGGGCCGCAGTGCCGAAAGCTGTGTGCCGCTGCCACCGCCGCCGCCCTTGAGGCGGGATTCGAAACTGCCCTTTTTCTTCTTGTCTTTTTTCTTCAGTAAACCCATAGAACCGCTCTCCTCACTGCGTTACTGCGTCCTGGGCGGAGACTCAGGAGAGTTTCGACATGTGCTGTTTGAACTTCTCCAGCTCGCCGAGGATGGTGTCGTGCTTCTGCTCGTCACGGAGCAGGTAGTCGAGCAAAACCTTGGCAACCGGGTCGGTGGACTCTGCCTTGAGTTTGGTGGCCAGCTCGATGGTCTGGCGCTCGAGCTCGTCGTGGGCCTCGATCTGTCCCCAAACCTCGGCGAGCTCTTCGGGCTGCAGGGTGATGGGAGTCGTGGTCATGCTGTCGATGAGGAACTGCTGCACCCGGTGGTGCTGGACTGAGTCGTTGCGGATGATCTCCATGATCTGGCGAATCAGGAGGTTGTCGGTCTTCTCCATGATCTGCGCTGTGGTCTCGATGGCATCACGCTCGATGCCCTGCCACTGGCGGAGAACGTCGATCGCTTCGGCGGTCCGCTCGGGACCGGATTTTTTGTCACGCGCCATAGCATCCTCCTGTGGAAGCGGGGCGGTCGAGGGAGGGGCGAGACAGGCTCGACCCCTCCCGGACCACTCGTTGTTGTTGGTTCGTCTACGCCTCGGGCAGCGCGATGTAGCTGCCACCCGCGTATTTGTACGTCAGACGGCCCGAGTCGATGACCTGGCGCAAGGCCTTCTTGCACATTTTCTTGTCAACGTTTTCGGCACCGAACTTCTCGATCATCTGCTTGGACACATCCATGGGCTTGAGATCCCTCTTGCCCTTCATGGACAGGACCAAATCGAACATCGCGTCGGCCACCTGATCTACTGTCACGTCGGCCATCGTGTCCTCCTCAGTGGCGCAGTTGCGCCGTCCTGGCGTAGGATTCGCCAGCGTGCTTGAAGTCGTCGATGTGGTACTTGGTGAACTCGATGCCGGTGAGGTCGAAGAACTTCGGCCAACCGATGCGATCGATCCACTCACCCATCCGCTCGTGCTTCTTGGCATTCTCGGCGTAGACGTTGACGATGTTGAGCACCGCGTCGACCACCTCGGGCCACCGCGGCGGGTTGTTGCGGATAAACGGAATGGCGAGCTTCGAGAACTTGGGGGCCACCCTCGCGTTCGAAACCTTGCCACCAACCCAGATCGAGATGCCGTCGGTCTTGGCGTTATTGATCTTCACCGCGGGGCAGACCGTGTAGCAGTTGCCGCAGTACATGCACTGTTCTTCAACGATCTCGACGGAGTTGACGCCATCGACGGTCGCGGGGCGAATCGCGCCGGTCGGGCAGGAGGCCACGAGGGTCGGGATCTCGCACATTTTCGGCAGATCGTTATGATCGATCACCGGCGCCCGGGTGTGAACACCAAGGATCGCGATATCGGAGCAGTGAACCGCGCCGCACATGTTGAGGCAGCAGGCATAGGCCACGCGAAGCTTTGCCGGCAGATCCATCTTCTGGAAGCGAGGCATGAGTTCGTCCATCACCGCCTTGACGGTTCCCGAGGCATCGGAGGCCGCCGAGTGGCAGTGGACCCAGCCCTGGGTGTGGACGATGTTGGAAATCGAGTTGCCCATGCCACCGATGGGGAAGCCGTACTCTTCGATCTCGGCGATCAAGGGCTCGATGTTCGCCTCATCGGCGATGAGAAACTCAACGTTGTTGCGGCTGGTCCACCGCAAGTGACCGTCGCAGTACTTGTCAGCGATGTCGGCAAATTTGCGAATGGTGGTGATGGCGATCAGGCGAGGTGTGGCTGCACGTACGGTGAAGATCTTGTCGCCCGATTCGGCGACATGCACCATCACGCCGGGTTTGAGGATCTCATGATAGTCCCACTTGCCGTAGTTCTTCTTGATCACCGGGTGAAGGAACTGCTCGTAATTTGGCGGGCCGATATCGGTAATGCGTTCTTCTGCCATTGGATCCTCCTTCCCTACTCGTTCGTCTCGAAGATTTCGTCGTCGAAGAAGATATAGGGGTTCGAGCGCGGCGCCATGACCATCTCGGGGATCGGGTCGAGACCGATCTCTTCGAGGAAGTTGGAAAGCCCGACGCGTTGGATGAATTCGCCGGTGCGCTCACGCATCTTGCCGTGCTCGCCCCAGAGGTCCCAGATCGCTTCGGTGAGTTCCTTGAGATCCGCATAGTCATCAGCCGGATCCATCTCGAGGAAGGGCACAAAGACCGAGCAGAGCAGCGCGCCACCGATGATGGGGGCCTTGCCGCCGATGAGGATGGTCGCGCCACGCTCTTTGCCGGGCTTGAGGGCCTTCGGCATCACGTTGATGCAGTGCATGCACCTGACGCAGTTGGGGTTGTCGATCTCGAGACTCTTGCCGTCCCACTCGATGCAGCGGGTCGGGCAGAAGTCGCAGATCTCTGATTCGATGTCGACGGTCTTGGCGTACTCGAGCACCTGCGCCTGGTTGACCTGGATGTCGTCCTTCCACGTACCCATGACCGAGCAGTCCGAACGGGCGATGGACGCCACGCAGTCGTTGGGGCAACCGGAAAACTTGAACTTGTATTTGTAGGGGAAGAACGGCCGGTGGAGTTCATCCTGGAACTGTTGGGTGATGTTGTAGCAGGCATCCAGAGTGTCGTAGCAGGCCCATTCGCAACGGGCGGGGCCGACGCAGCAGGACGGAGTCCGCATGTTGGAACCCGAACCACCGAGATCCCAACCGGCTTCGGTGAGGTCTTTGAACAGCGGCTCAATGGCTTCGGTGGTTGAACCGAGGAGAACGATGTCACCGGTCGAGCCGTGCATGTTGGTCAGACCCGAGCCGTGCCGGTCCCAGATGTCGCACAGGGTGCGAAGGGCATCCGAGGTGTAGAACCACGCCGACGGCTGGTTGATGCGGTGGGTGTGGAACGCGGCAACATTCGGGAACTCCTCGGGCAGATCCGAGTAGCGCCCGATCACGCCGCCGCCGTACCCCATGACACCCACCAGACCACCGTGCTTCCAGTGGCTGATGTGCTCCTCATAGGAACGCTCCAGCTGACCGATCGCGTCCTGGACCATCGGGCGATGGGCCTCTTTTTTCATCTCCTTGACAAAGCTCGGCCACGGTCCCTTCTCGAGCTCATCAAGCAGCGGCGTCTTGTATTTCATTTCTGTCATGGCCACTCCTTTCAAATCGATATCTCGTGAAATCTACGGTGACTCCATGGCACCGGAAAAACACAGGTTTCCGACACCCGAGTCCGCCAAAAAACAACTCCTCCTTACATCATCGATGACGGTGTACATCGTGATGCCGAAGAACACCACCGTCGAAAGGAAATACCCGCTCGGTCTCAGACCGACAATCAAGGACACAATGACGACTGGCAGAGCGACAACAAGAATGCGCGATGGGACTCGCTGGTCATCGGTCGTCCGCGGTCTGTTGAAACTGTTTGCCAATCTTCTGTCCTCTGGCATCCTGGAGAGACAGCAATGCCGTTGTGCAGTCTTGCAACCCCTGTGCCAAACAGGTGCCTCATCACCCCAATCACAAGTCATTCACCAGATTCCACTTCCACCCCAAATGGGGGAAGCTTCAGGTCGCCGACACGACCCGTCAGTTACAAGAACGTAACGAGTGACGACCCCCGGTCAGCTGTCGTTCCGGGATCCCCCGCCGTTCCGTCTACGACCGTCGAAATCTGGAACCTCGATCTTGAGATCGCGGATCTTACGGAAGAGGGTGCTCGGGTGGATCCCGAGGAACTCCGCGGCCAGCTGCCGGTTTCCCTTGGATCGGCGCAGAGCATCGGCAATATGGCTGACTTCCATATCTCGCAAGGTAGTCTTCGGTGGGGTGTGGGCGGACCGCAGGTTGGATGCGCCCCGTGAAAGCTCCGGCGGAAGATGACGGAGCTCGATCACTGTTGAGTGACACAGCACGAACGCGTGCTCGATGATGTTCTCCAGCTCGCGCGCGTTTCCCGGATAGTCGTGCTGCATCAGAACATCCAGAACATCGTCCGACACGCCGACGACATCCTTGTCCTGCAGACGATTGAAACGTTCGATGAAATGATCGATGAGGAGGGGAATGTCCTCTCTGCGCTCTCGCAGGATCGGCAACTCCAACCGCATGACATTGATGCGGTAGAAGAGATCCTCACGGAAGGTTCCATCCCGGACCAACTCATCGAGATCACGGTGGGTCGCGGCAATCACCCGAACATTTGATTCGACCGACTCCACCGATCCGAGGGGTTCGTAGACCTGCTCTTGCAGGACCCGCAGGAGTCGGACCTGCATGGCGGGCGAGATATCGCCGATCTCGTCGAGAAACAGCGTTCCCCCTTCCGCATGGGCAAAACGTCCCGGGCGATCCTGCCGGGCGTCGGTGAAGGCTCCGGCGACATATCCAAAGAGTTCCGATTCGAGCAGCGAATCCGGCATGGCGCCGCAGTTGATGGCGACAAATCGCTTGTCGTGGCGTGGCGACATGTCGTGAATCGCGCGTGCGAACAGCTCTTTGCCGGTGCCGCTGGCACCATGGATGACAACCGTACTGTCACTGGCGGCCACCGCGGGGAGGATGCCGAAGAGGTTACGCATGGCCTGGCTGCGACCGATGATATCGCCGAGAGAATAGCGAGCCTCGAGTTCCTTCTTCAGCTCCTTGATCTGACTGAGATCACGAATCGTCTCGACACCGCCGACGAGTAGTCCATTTGCATCCCGCAGCACCGAGGTGGACACGCTGACCGGCAGCTTCCGCCCTCGGGCATCGATAATGAAGGCTTCGCGACTGGCCACCGGATCACCGGTTTCCAGGGTGTGGCGAAGGGAACAGACCGTGCTACAGATACTGGCCTGGAAAACCTCGCAGCATCGCCTGCCGATGGCCTTCTCTCGAGGAACACCCGTGAGTTTCTCGGCCGCGGCGTTGAAGTAGGCGATCTGCCAGTCCTTGTTGACTGTGAAGACCGCCTCGGCAACGCTGTCAAGGATGATTCGTCCGATTCCCGGCGCGTCCGCATTCACAGTTCGACCCCCAATGTTTCACCCTAATCCCAATCCGGCCATTGTCAAGGCCACGTCCTTCCCCCCCGATGTTGTGCCATACTGAGTTGTGGAAAGGCAATGGCTAGATATCACGTTGATTTTGATCCCATGCAATTCAGAAAACGCAGAGAAACACCCGGTGAGAAAAGGGTTCTGTCTGATACTGGCCTCATCAATCCATCAGATCGCCACGGCGGGAACGGGTCTGATTCGCTGATGAAGGTAGGCCCGGGGGTCCTCGTGGCCTACGTCGGTGGAGCGGTCATCGTGTCCGCTCTCGTATCCATCGCAGCCCGATCCCTACCACCCCTCGCCACCGGGGGGCTTCTCTTCGCCACTCTCCTCGTCGCTGGGTGGTGGATCCTGGTGCGACGACCCGCAGGGAACGGCGGCGCCAACGGAAACGTCCAGAATCTCCGGCAGGAGCTGAACGTTTCACGCCGGCAGTACGAGCGCCTGTTCACGGCGGTGCCCGACTTCATCTGCGTCCTCGACCGAGAACACAACATCCTCGAGGCGAATGACACGTACCGCCGTGAGTTCGGCGCCAACGACAAGTCGCTGTGTTACGAAGTCTGCAAGAAGAGAACGTCCATATGCCCCGATTGCGTTGTGGATGCCACCTTTTCCGATGGTGCTTCCCGCACCCAGGAGGAGATCCTGGTGACCCGGACCGGGGAGCACATCAACGCGCTCGTCCACACCCAACCGATCTTCGACGACGACCTCAACATCAACGCGGTCATGGAGGTCTTCACCGATGTGACCGAGGTCAAGAGGCTGCAGCGCCAGTTGGCCCTCACCGGCCGCGCCGTGGCCGGTACGGCCCATCGAATCAAGAACATC
>RCNE010000593.1_pt1 | contig 19562 bp, 20 predicted proteins | sample 2041361 | NCBI WGS metagenome assembly RCNE01 (sample SAMN09708229, study PRJNA481090) | Marine sediment metagenome, whole genome shotgun sequencing project.
GTCGAGGCAGCGCGGTTCGCGTTTCTTCTCGGGATTCCGGTGATCGCCGGTGCCGGCCTGCTGTCCGCGGCCCGGGCCGTCTCAGACGGTGGTGGAGTCACAGCATCGACGATCGTCGGCATGGTCGTCGCCGCTGTCGTCGGCTACTGGGCCATCGCGTTCTTGATCCGTGTCCTCGGGCGAGTCGGTCTCGCACCGTTCGGGATCTACTGCATCGCGGCGGGTGCGATCAGCATTCTGCTGCTTTGACAGGTCGAGCAGTGGCGCAGAAGACCGCTACCCATCTACTCAGCCTCCGTAGGCACTGCTCATCCTGAATTGCTCTGCGATGTGCACGTTCACCAGGGCCGGGACCCCACTGTCCTGTGCTCGCTCGAGAGCAGGCCGCAGCTCCGAAGCGTCCTGGACGAACTCGCCGTAACCACCGAGGCCCTCGACCATCAGGTCGTACCGGGTGATGCCGAGGTCGGTCGCAACCATTCGATCCGGGTAGAGCATCCGATGGATGGCCTTGATGTTGTTCCACACCCCGTCGTTTCCGACAACACCAACGACCGGCATGCCGTGTCGGATCAGAGAGTCGAACTCCATGCCGTTGAAGCCGAACGATCCATCCCCATAGATGATGCCGACCCTCGTATCGGGTTCGACGGACTTGGCAGCGAGGGCGAACGGTGCACCGACACCGAGGCATCCGAACGGCCCGGGATCGAGAAGGCCTCCCGGACGGCTCGTCCGAAGCCACTTGGCAGTCGTCGAGACGATGTCTCCTCCGTCTGCCGCAACGATCGTGTCCTCGCCGAAGAACTCGGCGACTTCGCGAGCGAAGCGCTCGGGAGGAACCGGTCCACCGTCTGCCGCGGCCAGCTCGTCTGCAGTTGCCTGCTTCTGGCGTTCGAGTGCAGCGATCTCGTCGACCCAGTCTGCGTGCCCAGCGGACCCGACACGGTCTGCGAGTTGAGCCGCAACCGCCCCTGGATCCGCAACGACGCCGATCGCGGCTGAACGATTCCAGCCCACCCTCGAAGGTTCAGCATCGATCTGGATCACTGCGGCCTCCGCCGCGACCTTCTTCCCGAAGCCTGTGCGGAAGTCCCAGTCGACTCCGAGAGCCACGACCACGTCCGCCGCCCGCAATGCGTCTGAACGGGCCCTGTTCCCGAGCAACGGATGATCCCACCGGAGCGATCCTCGAGCGAGGCTGTTCAGAAACACGGGGGCTTGCAGTGTCTCGACGAGACCGGCGAGCGCAGCAGTCGGATCGACGTAGCGACTCCAGCGGTACCCGGTTCCGGCGAAGACGACGGGGCGCTCGGCTCGATCGAGCAGATCGACCACTTCGCTGAGCGTATCGTCGTCGAGGACTGCCGGCCGGTCGGCCCGGTATCCCGTCGGCCAGCCGATCGCGTTCTCCTCGATCATCCCGGCCTGGACGTCCCACGGAATGTCGAGGAACACGGGGCCACCCCGGCCCGAGAAGGCGTGACGTGCCGCAGTTGCGATGTACTCGGGGAGTCTCGACGTATCGAATGCCGTTCCGGCCCACTTCGTGATCGAGTCGAACATGCGGGGATGGTCCATCTCCTGGAGACCTCCTCGCAGGTCCTCAGTCGTGAGATGACGACCCCCTATGAGCAAGACGGGGCTGTTCGCGAACCAGGCGTTGGCGATACCGGTGACCGTGTCGGTGACCCCGGGCCCTGCCGTAGCGACAACGACTCCGAGGCGTCCCGTGAGCCGGGCGTATGCATCGGCGGCATGCGCGGCGGCCTGCTCATGCCTCACATCGACAACGCGGATGCCTTCTGCAACGCAGCCATCGACCGTCGGGAGTATGTGACCGCCGGGCAACACGAACACCGTGTCGACGCCTTCGGTCTTAAGCGCCCGAGCGATCGCCTGTCCGCCGTGAATCTTCGCCACATCCATCTCCCGGTTCGTGTTGCCGACATTCTGGTAGCCCGGAACTCCCACCGAGTCGCCACAGGGAGCAGTTGAGCCGGACGGCGGGCATACTTCGGCGGCCCCGCGCGTTGAAACGCGGGAACCGGAGGGGGCAACGATGTTCAAACGCAAGACGAAGGCACGCAAGATCAACAGCCTCGACGAGTTGCAACCGATGGTCGCCTCCGGGCGACCCGTGCTGATCAACTTCTTCCAGGTGGGGTGCGCTCCGTGCCAGGTCATGGATGGCATCGTCAATGAGCTCGCCCGCGAGTACGGTGAGTCCGCTCACGTCGTCAAGGCCGACATCGGCCGTGTCCCCGGTGCTGCAGAGACCTACAAGATCCGGTCGACACCGACGACGGTGGTCATCGCCAGGCCAACGAAGAAGACCTCGAAGAAGGCTCGGAAGAAGGCCCAGGGCACCAAGAAGCAGCAGGCGAGCCGTCCGACGCAGCGGTTCCGCACGTCCGGTCTCGTCAAGAAGGACCAGCTGGCCCGGGTACTCGAGTCGAACGGGGCCCAGCGGGTCGAAGCCTGACCGCTTCGGGCTCTGGCGTAGATTCCGGCACGATTTCGTAGGTTTCCTACGCCAGACTCCTAGGAGTAGTCGTAGAACCCGCGCCCGGCCTTTCGACCGAGTAGGCCCGCTTCGACCATGCGTTTCAAGAGCGGAGGCGCCGCGTAGCGGGGATCTTCGTACTCAGCCATGAGTGACTCGGCGACGGCGAGCATCGTGTCGTTTCCGATCAGATCCGACAGCGTGAGCGGCCCCATCGGATATCCGGCCCCGTTCACCATCGCCGCATCGATGTCTTCTCGCGTCGCGAAGCCTTCCTCGAGCATGCGGATCGACTCAAAGATGTATGGGCAGAGAAGCTTGTTCACGATGAAACCGGCCCGGTCCTTCGCGTGGACGACTGTTTTGCCGAGGCGATCGGCGGCGAATGCTGCGGCTCGTTCCACGGCATCGTCTGAGACCACCACCGTTCGGACGATCTCGACCAGGGGCATGATCGTTGCCGGGTTGAAGAAGTGCATCCCAACCACCGACTCCGGGCGGCTCGTCGCCTGGGCGATTCGCGTAACGGGGATCGAAGACGTGTTCGTTGCAAGGATTGCGTCAGGGGAACTCACGATCCGATCAAGGTCGCCGAAGATGTCGTGCTTGAGATCCTCGTTCTCGACGACTGCCTCAATGACGAGATCCCGATCGGCGAGTGATTCTCGGTCGGTCGAGAAGGTCAGAAGCGAGAGCGCCGCCTCGCGAGCATCGGCGCTGAGTTTGCCGCGGTCGACAGCCTTCCCGAGTGACTTCTCGATCCCTGCCATCGAACGCGCAGCGAGATCGTCGTTTACCTCGACGATGATCGTGTCCACCCCCGCCTTGGCACAGACCTCGGCGATTCCTCCGCCCATCTGTCCCCCACCAACGATCCCAACACGCTCGATAGCCATGGCAACCTCCGGTTGATCGAGTCCGAGTACTCGCAAGGTACCGAGCGGAGTCGATCCGGGCGAATCCCGTTGTATTGGATACTCGGTACTCAGTACCGCCGGCCGGAGGCCGGCCTAGACGTGCCCTGGCGGGCTCGGGATCGATGCGACCGCCTGGCGCCTGGCTTCGACAATCTCGTGACCGATCTGTTCGATGCTGTCCATTAGCCACAGGTATGCAGCCTTGCCTGGTCGGTAGTCGGCCTCTGCCATCCCCTGGATTCGGCCCTGCGCCTGGAGTTGCTTCACACGACGGTGGTTGTCGACCGGATCCAGCGTGTAGACGCCGAGCGTCTTGCCGCCGTTCTGATTGAGGATCGAGAAGCATGGAACGTCGGACGGGCCGTCGGCGATGTAGATCATGTGCCGGAGCGGTACGCGACGTTCCTCCTCCCCGACCCTGGAGTTGACGTCGACATCGGGCGTCCGATTGACGCCCTTGCTGATCTCGAACAGGGCCCGGGTCTTGGCGGTGTTGTCGATCGTGTACCCGAGGTGACTCACCGGTCCAGAAGCGGAGGCAACCGGGAGTTGGTTGAGGTAGCCGGGTGGCGCTGGCGATTCGATGAGCGTGTTTGCCCAGATACCGTCGACGTGGTCGGCGAACACGCTGCCTTCGATCATCGGGAGGATCCCGGTCGAGACGACGTAATTCTCGACGGAGATCCCTTCGTCCGCGAACTCGGGGATGTCTGCCACGTGCCGACGGGTCTCTTCCAGGAAGTCAGGCATGCCGGGTGCGGCGACTAGCTCACTTCCGAGCCCCCGCAAGCGCTCGTTCGTCAGCCCCTTGAAGACTCCTTCTCTCACATAGGTGAGGAGATGCCCGAGGTAGGCGATGTCGCGTTGGATGCGCACGCCCTGTCGCCCGTAGTACTCGACGAGTCCGTCGACCTCACCCCAGAAGACATCCGGGTCCACGTCGTACACATCGAAGATGGGGTCCTGCATGTTGCTCGGGATGAGCGTGCGATCGAAGTCCCACACCAGGGCAATAACGGTCTGGGTGTAGAGGGGAACCGGCATAGCGTTGAGGTTAGGGCCTCGCCGGCAGCGAAGGCGATGCCATCAGGTCGTCTCGAATCCCCCGAAGACGACCTCGTCCCCGCTCGGCCACCAGGATTGCAGCCGGCACGGCGTGCCTCTCAGGCCCCCGTGAGCCTCACCGATCCGGTCGAGCGCAACGAGCACGATCGGCTGGAAGCCTTTCGCAGCAAGCGCCCATGTAGACGGGGCGACTGCTGCAGCTTCGACCTCGGCGTCGAGGACGATCTCCACGGTTCGGTCATTGGCACCGACGACGGCCCGGAGTGCACCAAGGTCAGAGGGCACAGACAGGAGCTCCGCGAGCGGCATCTGTGTGGCCAGCTCCCGACGTCTGTTGTACACGTCGAGCGTTGCCGCCGTGACCCGATCGACATCGGTGACCATCGATTCTCGAACTGCTACCGCCATGGGAACCCTCCGTGTGTTACACAAGTGTAATTCACAGAAACCCTTGAAAGCAAAAGGAATTTGGGGCACGACCGATCGTTTGTGTCTAGGGGCAGGAAAGTTCTGCGACAGACCACTGGACACGAACGGTGGTGACAAGGGCTCGATCGGAGGTCACACGGCTCCACGGTCGCTATCGTCCCGATTCGTCAAGGAGCGGCAAATGAATCGGGTATTGATCAAAGACGTTCTCAAGCGAGACGACTACGGCGCCGAGGTGACCGTCGCCGGATGGGTCCGGACCCGACGGGACTCGAAGGGCGGGTTCTCGTTCATCGAAATCAACGACGGGTCGATCCTCACCGGCCTCCAGGTCATAGCGGACGGAGATCTCCCCAATTACGCGGCCGATGTACTCCGCCTCAGCGTCGGGAGCGCCGTCCGGGTGACCGGCACCCTCACGGAGTCCCCCGCCAAGGGTCAGCGGGTTGAGATCAAAGCAACCGAAGTCGAGCCGTTCGGCCTTGCCGACCCCGAAACATATCCCCTTCAGAAGAAGCGCGTATCGTTCGAGCATCTTCGCGACATCGCCCATCTGCGGCCTCGCACCAACACGATCAGCGCAGTTGCCAGGATGCGCAACTCCCTCTCGTACGCAACGCACCAGTTCTATCAGGATCGCGGGTTCCTCTACCTCCATGCTCCGATCATCACCACCAGTGATGCCGAAGGCGCAGGCGAGATGTTCCGAGTCACGACGCTCGATCCCGGATCACCTCCGCGCAGCGACGACGGGTCCGTCGACCACGCACGGGACTTCTTCGCAGCACCAACGTTCCTCACCGTCAGCGGCCAACTCAACGCCGAGGCATACGCGCTCGCCCTTGACCGCGTGTACACGTTCGGGCCAACCTTCCGAGCGGAGAACTCCAACACACGCCGGCATCTCGCTGAGTTCTGGATGATCGAGCCGGAGATGGCCTTCGCTGACCTCAACGACAACGCCGATCTCGCCGAGGACTACGTCAAGTACCTGATCCGCTACGTCCTCGAGCACAACACGACCGACCTCGAGTTCCTCAACAAGTGGGTCGACGAAGGCCTTGTCGACATGCTGACCGGCGTCGCCGAGAGCGACTTCGAGCGCATCACCTACACGCAGGCGATCGACCTTCTCGAGAAGGCAGACGAGTCGTTCGAGTTCCCCGTGGCGTGGGGCGACGATCTGCAGTCCGAACACGAGCGCTGCCTCACCGAGCAAGTGATCAAGAAACCTGTGATCGTCACCGACTTCCCGTTCGATTTCAAGGCGTTCTACATGCGGCGCAACGATGACGGCAAGACCGTTGCGGCGATGGACGTCCTCGTCCCGCAGATCGGCGAGATCGTCGGAGGCAGCCAGCGCGAGGAGCGTCTCGACGTTCTTGCCGACAGCATGCGCATCAAGGGCATGGACGAGGATCACTACTGGTGGTACCTCGACCTTCGACGCTTCGGCAGTGCACCGCATGCCGGCTTCGGTCTCGGTCTCGAGCGTGTGGTCCAGTTCACCACAGGCATGCAGAACATCCGAGACGTCATCCCGTTCCCACGGTCACCTCGCAACGCCGAGTTCTAGGAAACGCGCCTACGAGGCCGATATTGCGTAGTCGCCCGACTCGTCGTCCCAGATGAGGTCAACAGAGCCGCTCGCGGCTGCGGCCTTCACGAACTGAAGGAATCCCGAGTAGCCCAACTTCTTCTCGGAGAAGCTGCTGTCTCGTTTCCGTAGTTCGTTCTTGAGACCCGACAACGCGACAGGCGTGCCTCCCGCCCCAAGATCTCTCACCGCGTCGTGCAGGAGTCCGAAGCCCGCTTCCTCTCCCCTCCCCGATTTCGGGAATCGAACCACGGGGTCACCCTGGGATCCCTCGTGGTCCAACTCGACGACACCGCGGTCCGCGAGATTCCGCATCAATTCTCCGAAGGCCCGGAATCCGTAGTCCGTCTCGGTGAACGTCGAGTCCTTGCGAAGCAGCGCCCGTTTCAGGCTCGATGCCCTCACGTCCCCATTCCCGGCTCGGATGAGACCGGCAAGAGTGGGCACGAGCAACGCGTCCGGTGTCTCAGCAGACGGAGCAGGCGCCTTCTCCTTCTTGGGCCGTTCCTTCTTCGGAGCCTGGTCCGGGATATCGACACCGGACAACTTCTCATAGAAGAGGAATTCGTCGCAGGCCGCCGGGAGCAGCGCCGATGTCGAGTCCTTCAGACCCACGCCGATGACCCTGCGGTTCAACTCCCTCAGCTTGTGCACCAGCGGCGTGAAGTCCGAGTCACCGGTGCAGAGGACGAACATCGTGATGTAGTCCCTCTCGAATGCGAGCTCCACGGCGTCAACGGCCATCTTGATATCAGCGGCGTTCTTTCGGACCGCTCCCCTGCGCTGCGAAATCTCGATCAGCTCGATCTGGTTGTCGGTGAGCATCCGACGGTCCTTGTCGAAGAAGGTCCAGTCGGCGTAGGCACGCCGCACGACGACACGGCCTCTCTCGGCGAGGGCGTCGGCGACGGGTTTGAAGTCGAATTGAATGCCAAGGTCCTCCCGTGCGCCGATCGCGAGGTTCTCGTAGTCGATGAAAAGGCCGATACGTTCTTCTTCCATGCCCACAGCGTATCAGGGAGAGTCGCCGCCGGATCTCCACTCGTCGATCGTCTCATCGATCCACACGCGGCAGCGCTCGAGAATCTCGATCGGAGACTCGCCGCGAACACGTGAGATCGGCTCACCGAACCGCACGTGAACGTCGGCGCCGTACGGCACCGGGAACATATTCCGCTGGAAGACCCGCCAGGAACCATCGATCGCCGTTGGGATGATCTCGAGATTGGGGGCTTCTTCCATGATCGCCGACAGTCCGCCGACCCTGAACGGTCCGAGTTCACCGATTCGCGCTCTGGTCCCTTCCGGAAAGATCACGACCGACACGTCCCGTCGTTCGGCCTCGGCAGCCATCTCACGGATCGCATCCATCGCTCCGTCCCGGTCCCCACGATCGATGAGCGCGTTGCCTCCATGACGGAGGTTGAGGGAGATGCTTGGGATCCCTTTGGCCAGTTCTCGCTTCGCAACGTACTTCGGATAGTTCCTCCCGAGGAGTCCGCCGAAGATCGGCACGTCGAACATCGACTGGTGGTTCGACACGAAGATATACCCGCCGGTGGCTGCGAAACCGTCCCGACCCTGTGTGTCGACACGCACTCCGGAGATCCCGAAGACCGAGATGAGCGTGCGCTGGAGCGCCGCCATCACCTTCTCGAAGGGACGCTTCCCGAAAGGCAATGCCGCCAGAGCCACAAGGTGGAAGCCGCCCAGAGCGAGGCCGAATGCGACGACGGTCGGGATCGTTGTCAGCCAGTCGCGGATGCGGTTCACGGGTTGGTCGAGTCCCTTCCGAGGTATTCGAGGAGGATTGTATTGACGTGGTCCGGCTGTTCCTGCTGTGTCCAATGCCCGCTGTGCTCGATGCCGACGACCGTCAAATCTCCAACCCACCGATCCATGCCATCCGCCAACAAAGGAGGAAGGATCGGGTCCCGGTCGGCTGTGATCATCAACGTCGGCTGCGTGATCGGAGCGTTGGCGAGGTGTTCGGTGGCAGCGGCGTTTGCATCGATGTTCCGATACGGGCCGAGAGGTCCAAACAAGCCGCCTTCCACGAACGCGTCCCTGTAGACGGCGAACTCCTCGACGCTCATGAAGTCCTTGTCGGCGGCGAAGCCGACGAAAATCGTTCGCAGCCATTCATATGGATCCGCCTCGAATACTGCTTCGGTCACCCCCGGCTCCTGGAACGACAGGACGTACCCGAATCGATCGGCGAGGTGTTCCCGAATGAATTCGATCGTCGGGAAGCCGGCACACCAGCCCCTATATGGCACGTTCAGGCTGACCACGCGTTCGACTCGGTCCGGGTGCATGAGGGCTGCAGCCCACACGACGATGCTGCCCCAGTCATGTCCGACGAGAGTGGCCCGCTCCAAATCGAGCGTATCGAGCAGGCCGATCGCATCGCCGACCAGCTCGGTCAGTGCATATGCCCCGACGGTCTCAGGCTTTGATGATCCGCCGTACCCCCGCTGGTCGTATGCAATGGCCCTGAATCCGGCATCGGAGAGCGCCGGAATCTGATGACGCCAGGAGTGGGCGAGTTCGGGGAAACCGTGGATGAAGACGACCGGATCCCCCGCTCCCTCATCGACAACGGCCAGTTCGATGCCATTCACGACCCGGATGGTTGACTCCATACGCTGAGCCTAGAGGCTGATCGTCGACGAGGCTCGGGGGAATCCAATTGGATCATCTCCGGTTGTCGACTGGCATGGCACGAACATCGAACAAGCAGCAACGCGACCAACGCCGTCAAGAGTCCGAAGAGAAACGCAAGGCGGCGGCCAGGAAGACCACGATCCGGAACGTTGGAATCGCCGGCGCCATCGGCGTGGCTCTCGTCGGACTCCTGGTGGTCCTATGGCCGGCACCCGCAGTAGGTGACACGAGCGCCACAGCGTGGGATCTGCCAGAACTCGATGGCGACGGCCGAGTCACTCTCGCCGACTCGCTCGGCACTCCAACGGTCGCTGCGTTCTTTGCCTCCTGGTGCGAGGTCTGCGAGAACGAGATCCCTGAATACCTGGCGGTGTCACAGCAGGTCGGAGACCAGGTCCACTTCGTCGGTATCGACACACAGGACAACGGCTCGGGCCTTGGCGACGCTGAGCGATGGGGTATCGCTGGCGTATGGCCACTCGCCCGAGACATTGGCGGTACCAACGGCAGCGGCCTCAGCACCGGCACGTTCGGCGCCAGGGGTTCACCGATGACCGTCTTCTACGACGAGGCGGGAACCGTCGTCCACGTCCAGCAAGGTGGGCTGAGCGCCCAACAACTGCTTGCGGCCCTTGACGAGTTCTTCGGAGTGAAGGTCTAGACACCGCCCATTCCGTGGGCTGGAGACCGCAAATAGGACGCCGCGTACCCTGGGTATCAGAAAGGGCGATCGCCCCGTGCCGAAGGGGGGATACGGCACAGGGCGATCGGATCGGACGACCCCGCGGTTGGGGCCGAAAGGTCGTCCGTGAAACACCGGCCCGGTCTGCGGGGAGGTAAGGAAGGATGCAATCCGACCCGGTGGAACATCTTCAGTTGTGGAGTTCGTCGGAGGCCGATTCAGCACACCGCCGTATGCCGGTTTCAGCAAACGTCCATACGCCGAATGCCTACCTTCGAAGAACCACAGGAATGGTATCGGTAGACCGAGATACCGGCACCGGTCCGACGCGGTCGAACGACCCGTCCCTAGCTTGGCTCAGGCCTTCGGATCGAAGAGGTGTTCGGGAATCTCGACGAGGACAGCGGACCCGTTTGCCGTCACGACTCCGTCGACCGCAAGTTCCGTTTCGACAACGACTTTGCGGCCCTTGATCTCGACAAGGCGCCCGACGAGGTGGAACTCAGCGAGGGGTGTCGGAAGCAGATAGTCGACCTCGAGATGTGCCGTCACGAACCGAGGCGACTGTTCGCTGCCGACAGCCTTGCCTGCATGTTGCATCTGGAAGATCGCCGCCGATCCCGTCGAGTGGCAATCGATGATCGACGCTACGAGACCACCGTATGCGAATCCCGGAATCGCCGTATGGAACGGATCGGGAGTGAACTCGGTGACCGTGCCCACTCCGATCGAACGGGTCTTGATCTGATGCCCAACGTCATTGAGTCGCCCGCAGCCGTAGCAATGGGCGACGTCTTCGGGGTAGGTGTCCTGGATGGCGGGGGAAGTGCCCACGAGATTCTCCTTCGACCGTCTTGTCTCAACCGGACGGGGTCGTCGACACGGTTCAATCGCGCCGGATGGTACCCGACGCCCTGAGCGTCTAGGACAAGTCCATCTGTGTTGATGGCACATCCCCGGCTGGCGTGAATCCGAAGACCTCGCCATAGAAAGCGAGTTCGGTCTCGAGGCTGTGGATGACGGTCTCCGACTTGCGGAATCCGTGACCCTCGCCCTCGTACTCGACGTGGACGTGCGGGATACCCCTGCTCGCCAGCGCTTTGGCGATCAGAACGGCCTGGTTCGGTGGGACGACCTTGTCTTCGAGGCCCTGGAACAGCGCCACGGGGACATCGATTTCATCGACCGAGTGGATCGGCGACCGAGCGCGCCAGACCTCTGGGTCCGTTCCGAGGAGCCTCGTCTCATATCGGGACTCGAACTTGTGGCTGTCCCCCATCAGCATCTCGATGTCGGCAATGCCGTAATACGACGCTCCGGCGCTGAAGCTATCGCGGAATGCGAGGGCGGCAAGCGTGGTGTAACCGCCGGCGCTGCCGCCGCTGATCGCAAGTCGGTCACCGTCGGCTTCGCCGGTCGAAGCCAGGTACTCGGCGGCAGCGACGGCGTCATCAACGTCGACAACGCCCCACTCGTGTTCGAGCTTCGTCCTGTACTCCCTGCCGAATCCGGTTGATCCCCGGTAGTTCACGTCGACGATGCCGATCCCTCGTGTCGTCCAATACGCCACCTGCGGGCTGAAAGCGGGATACACATTCGCCGTGGGTCCTCCGTGGATCTTCACGATGAGCGGAGCACGCTCCCCTTCCGGAGACTCGAATCGAGGGTTCGCCGGCGGATAGTGAACGGCGTGGGCGATCTCCCCGCCCGTCGTGGGAAATGAGATGAGCCGCGGTGCCGAGACGTGGTCCTCATCAAGGATGGTCGGATTCGCCCGCACGATCGATACGGCCCTGTCATCGATGTCGTACTCCACGAGGGCGGACGGCCGTTTCTGGTGGGCACCGACAAACCAGACAGTGTGTTCACCGTCGGTGGTGACACTCGCGTAGTTCGAGTAGCCGAGGCGGCGTCGGTCGAGTCGTCCGTCGGCGTCGATCACGCCGATGCGGTGCTCACCGCCCTCCCAGAATGCGGCGACGATGCGGCCGCCGGAAAGGAACCCGTACCAGGTGAAGCCGAAGAGCCAGGCGGGCCCCGTGAACTCGGCGCCCATCTCGAGGATCGGTGTCGTCGAGTCGCCGTCGTACCGATAGAGGTTCCACCATCCGGATCGATCGGAGGCGAACACGAGCGCGCCGTCGGGCGCCCACTCGGGTTGGACGATCGATTCGGCATCGCCCCCCGCGACAACCGTATGGCCGGACGGGTTCCGGGCGTCGGCGACTATGAGCCGGGTCCCGTCCCACGGCATGTTGGGGTGGCTCCATTCGATCCACGCGAGCCGCGTTCCGTCCGGTGAGAGCCGGGGCGACGAGTAGAAGTCGCTCCCGGATGCGATCACGCTGGTTACGCCATCCGCAGCGATCGCAACGAGTTCATTGACGGCCTCACTCTCCTCCGGATGTGTCTCGCGGACGCAGATGACTGACCCGTCCGGCCCGGAGATAGTGTCTGCGTAGCGCAGCGCCATCGGTCGTCGTGGATCCGGTGTAAGCGGAACAATCCCACCGTCCCCTTTGAGCCGGCTGAGACGCTGGTCGGAGAACTCGGAGTAGACAACGGCGCCGTCGGCGAGATACGCCCCTCCCCCGTACTCGTGCACCATCGTGCGGACGTTGACGGTCTTGGCCAAGACGTCTTCGATCGTGCCGTCGTGTCGGCGACGAACAAGCGCCGATCTACCGCCCTCCGAGGGGCGCGATTCGAGCCAATAGAGCGTGCCGTCGTCGTATTGGATGTCCGAGAACCTAACGATTCCCGCAACGGTGTCGGCAGCGGCGATGGGTGATTCCCAGGATCCAAACGGTGCGGTGGTGATCATCCTCTGATGCTAGGCAGCCAGCTTGGCGTGGCGGTTCGGGAATGCCCGTGGACCCCACAGGTTGCAACCGGCACCACTTCGCGACAACGAGGGCGACCACCATGCAAGCCGCAGATCCCAGCGCACCCATCGGTGTGCTCTATGAACACCCCCAATGGTTCGAGCCGCTCTTCGCGGAGTTGAATCGCCGCGACCTGGCGTACGAGCGGATCGACGCGAACCGGCTGGCCTATGACCCCGGGGCGGATTCGGTCCCGTATTCGCTCGTCATCAATCGGATGAGTCCGTCGTCCTGGCTGCGCGGGGGCGAGGCCGCATTGTTCGCAACGTCCGACTATCTGCAGTACCTCGAGTCGCTTGGTGTGTCGGTGATCAATGGACACGAGTCCTTCGGGTACGAGACATCCAAGGCCCGCCAATTGGCGTTGATGGCCCGACTCGGTGTCCGTCATCCGAAGGGTCGTGTCATCACGAATCCGCTCGACGCCCTGGAAGCTGCAGACGGCCTCGAATTCCCGGTGCTCATCAAGCCCAACATCGGAGGGAGCGGAGGGGGGATCATCTCGTTCGACAGTCCTGCCGCACTCGGTTCGACGGCCTCGGCGGGTGAGATCGAGTTCGGACCCGACCACACGGCGATCGTGCAGGAGCATCTGCCCGCTGAGGGCGACGCGATCATTCGCGTCGAGTTCCTCGACGGCCGGTTCCTCTACGCGATCCGTCTGCTGCTCGTGCCGGGTTCATTCAATCTGTGCCCCGCCGACTACTGCGAGCTCCCGGGGATCAATGAGGCCGTTTCGGATCGAGGACAGGCGGTCGAAGCCTTCACCCCTCCCCCGGAGGTCATCGAGGACGCCGGTCGCATCCTCACCGCGACCGGAGCCGACCTAGGCGGCGTCGAGTACCTCGTCAACGCACGCGACGGCGAGGCATACTTCTACGACGTGAACGCCCTCTCGAACTTCGTGGCGGACGCGCCGAACGTGATCGGCTTCAACCCCTTTGTGGACCTCGTCGACTTCATCGCCGAGCGAGCCGGCGCTCGCGTGTCTGCTGGCGTCTAGGAGTACATCTCCTCGATCTCGTCGGCGAAGTGCTCCCGGACGACCTTGCGCTTCACCTTCAACGTCGGCGTCAACTCCCCGCCCTCGATCGACAGGGGATTATCCAGAATGGCGAACTTCTTCAGTTGACGCACCCGAGCACTCTCGGCGTTCACCTGGTCAACAGCACCTTGAACGGTGGCGCGGATTTCGTCGGAAGTCATCCCCTCCGCGGCCTCCGGATCGATGGAGACCAGCGCCGTCAAGAACGGTCGCTGGTCGCCAATGACGACGACGGTCGCGACTAGCGGGTTCGTCTGCAGCGCGGTCTCGATCAGCGACGGCGTCACGTTCTCCCCGCCCGCCGTGATGATGATGTCCTTCTTCCGGTCCGTGATGAACAAGAACCCATCATCATCGAGGCGACCAACGTCACCGGTCTTGAGCCATCCATCCTCGCCGAGTGCCTCAGCCGTTGCTTCTTCGTTGTGGAGGTATCCCAGGAACACGTTGGATCCACGGGTGAGGACTTCTCCATCTTCGGCGATGCTCAACTCGGCACATGGCAACGCGGGGCCGACCGATCCGATTCGATTCCCATCCGGCTCGTTGAACGCGCAGATGCCGGTGCACTCGGACTGCCCGTATAGCTGGAGAATCTGCATGCCGAGGCCAGAGAAGTACTCGGCGATTGATGGTGACAGCGGCGCCGCCGAGGAGAACATGAACCGACAGCGGTCGAGCCCCATCGCCTCCTTCGCCTTCGAGTAGACGAGCTTGTCGAAGAGCCCGAACTGGGCGCCGAGCAGTCCCCCGGGCTGTTCCCCCCGATCCAGTGCGGCGGTGTGCTCACGGCCGACGGTGAGCGCCCGGTTGGCGATCGCTGCCTTCACGCCGCTCGCTTCTCCCAGCTTCCCGGAGACGGCGGCGTAGAACTTCTCCCACACTCGCGGCACCGCGAAGAACGCCGTTGGACGCACCTCCTTGAGGCTGTCGGCGAGTCGGTAGATGTCGGGCTCGTAGTAGATCGTGTGGCCCATCACCGCCGGAGTGTGGATCGAGACGATCTGCTCCGCGATATGGGAGAGCGGGAGATACGAGAGAGCCGAGTCGGACATTCCGACGTCGATGAACGACTTGATCGCTTCAGCGGTCGAGACGAGTGCCTCGTGTGGGAGCACCACGGCCTTCGGGCGGCCGGTTGTCCCCGACGTGTAGATGAGCGTTGCCCCATCGCGAGGTCCGAGCGCGGCGAGCCTGCTCTCCAGCCCGTTCCCCTGCGCACCGACACCTCGTTCGATGAACTCGTCCCAGGTCAACACACCTTCGACGTCCGAAGAGGCGCCCCTCATGAGCACGATGTGCTTGAGGGTTGGAATGTCGCCCCGGATCCCAAGGATCTTGTCGAGCTGGTCCTCGTCTTGGACGAGTACGACCGGAGAGCTCGAATGCTTGAGGACATAGGCGCACTCATCGGGCGAGTTCGTGGGATAGATCCCGGCCGGCATCGCCCCGATGGCCATCGCTGCGACGTCGAAGATCACCCACTCCGGCGCGTTGGCACCAAGAATCGCGACCGGCGACCCTGGCTCCACACCGAGAGCGATGAGCCCACGACCGGCCGCCGCGACCTCCTCTGCGTAGGCGCGCCAACTCGTGGTCACCCATCGGTCATCGCGGCGAACGGCATACGCGTCCGCTTCACCGCGATCAACGCCGGCTTGCAGAATCTTGTGCGGAATGGTCTCGAACGACATGGCGGCTCCTCTCGACCAGGCGGGCTCCTGGGTCTAATCTACGCTCTCGACTCGCGCGATGCCCGGGGATCCCGTTTGTGGTTTCACAGCGAGTCAACCGTATCCTGCAATCCATGAAGATTGCACTTGCCACTCTGAACGGAACGACTGTCACCGGACACTTCGGTCGTACCAAGGCCTTCGTTGTCGTCGACCTTGAAGACGATGTCGAGGTGACGCGGGAGGTCCGCGACGTCGGCTCCTGCACGCAGGGCGACCACCCGGACCCGGGGCACCGTCGTCGACATCACGATCTGGTCGACACGGTCCGCGACTGCGACGTCGTGATCGGCGGCGGGATGGGTCTGCCTGTCCGGGATCGGCTGCAGGAAGCCGGTATCGAAGTCGTGCTCACGGATACCCGTTCGATCGACGAAGCCGTTCAGCAGTACGCGGCCGGAACGATCACACACGATCCCTCCCGCGCCCATGCCCCAGGCGGCGACCACCACTGATCATTCGGTGGTTGCCGCTGCTGTGTGACGGTGAATGTCTTCTACCATTCCCGTCCCTGCCCTCGTAGCTCAGGGGATAGAGCACCGGTTTCCTAAACCGATTTGGGGGGCCTTACGCACCAAGGCGAAACGGCTGAAAACCTTACAGGGCTTGCGTTTTGACCTCTCATCGTCTCGCATCATTTCTCACGTTTTCACTCCCGTTGCGGCCCAGGTGCGGCCCAAGCACGACCCAGAGCTTCCGCAATCAAGGCGAGCGGCGACGACTATGCGTCATGGCAACCTCTACATCGCGAGAGTCGAGTATCTCGGCAGCGGAACCGTCCATCAACGTGGTGCCGACCTCATCCACCGCAAGGGTGGGAGATGCCGCCAAGATGGACCTCGCGCTGTACATGCTCAAACGGAGCCAGTTCAAGCGGGAGCGCGAGATCCGCTTGCTGTTCGTCCCCGACGATCCGGACGTCGCCATAGACAGGCGCCCGCCGCTCAAGTTGGATTGGTCAAGAGTTGTCCACCAGGTCGTGCTCGATCCGCGTTGCGTCACCGGTCGGCCGGGCAGATGGAGCGGGAGCTGACTGGCCTGGGATTCACCTGCACAGTTGAGGAGTCGGATCTCTGCGGGAGGATCTTGGTGCAACTGTGGCTCCCAGGTTTGCCATAGGAGTCCGGCCTGGTTCACGCTACCGAAAGGCACCGCGGACTCGAACGCGTGCACCCCTGAGCCGATTCGCAATCCAACCAGCCCGGGATCGCGGCAGGCTGAGCACCGTTGCAGCTGTGTGCGGTAGAAACGCCGTCAAGACGCGATCCGCCTGCGCCTCAGATGCCCTCTGGCGTTTCGACGGGGGGCTCCTGCCGGTGCTGGTCCAAGAACTCGTCGACCGCCCACTGCGCCTCGGCCTTAGTCTCCCGATACCAGAACTCCTCATCCCACGAATCCTCCAACGACGCGTCGAACAGATTGTCGTCGTAGGTGGTGTACCGGTGACGGATCAACGCCCGAGCTGCCAACCCGGCGCGTTCATCCAGAGAGAGCGTCCGGGTGCGGCCAACTCGTCCGCTCCCGACTTCGGCAGCCCTGGTGGCGGCCTCAGTGGCGATCTCATCGGCTAGACCGGCATGTTCGGGTGTGAAGGCAAGGAACCGGCGGATCGCGTCAGCGAACTCGACCCGATAGGTGGCTTCCTGCTTCTCCCGACCCTTTGCACCCTGCCCTCGCCGCTTCGCCCGCGTCTCCTCGGTCGATGCCGCCTCAGTTGCGGCGGCATCAATCGCATCCTTCGGTGCCCACAGGCCGAGCTTGCGTCGATGCGGCCGATTCCGACCACGCGGACGCCACGCCACCCAGAAGATCCCTGCCGCCTTCACCCTCCGTGTCACGAACGCATCACCTGACGGCAAGAACTCCCAACCCCCAGGAATCTCAAGGCCGCCGTGATCCGGATTCCACGGACCATCCCGCGTCATATAGACATCGAGATGCAACCCGGTCAGATCAGACTCACCCACACCCCAACTCTCGCACACAGCGGCCCATCCTGTCGAACCCGCACAGCCAACCGCGACCGTGCATAGTGCCGATATGGGCGGGTGGGTATGGTCCTGTCATGGTGAATCGAACGTCCGTGTTGTGGGAGAAGCAGGACTCGCACAAGGGTGATCGCAAGAGGCTCTTCACAGCGATTCGTGACCATCTCGGTGAGTGCGGTGTCCTGTATCCCGGTTCATACGTCGATGTCGCTCCGTCGTTTGTGTTCTCGTCGGTGACCTATGTCGACATGGACCGGAGAGCGGCCCGGTTCTTTTCCGACGGTGACGGCGTTACCGACATCATCACCAGTGAAGGAGGCCCAGTCACAGGTGAGACTCGGTTCGTGCACGGCGACTACACGACGGACCTGGGATTCGAGGCCGAATCGTTCGACCTCCTCGTGTCGCTGTATGCCGGGTTCGTTTCCGAAGCGTGCACCGAGAGCTTGAAGGTCGGTGGAGTGCTTCTTGTTGCGCCGAGCCACGGCGATGCGGCGATGGCGTCAATCGACCCTCGGTACGTGCTGACGGGTGTCGTGACCTCTCGATCCGGCACATATCGGGTCAGTACCCACAACCTCAGCGGGTACCTCGTTCCCAAGACAGAGGTGACCATCACCCCGACGCTGCTCCACAACAGACGCCGAGGCATTCCCTACACGAAGTCGCCGTTCGCCTACCTATTCACCCGCACGAACTGACCACCCACATGTGCCGTTATGGGCGGGTGCTGGATGGGAGTGGCGTTCCGATCGGAGCGAGAAGGTTTCCGACTTGTTGTCGGTATTCCTGGATTGCCGTGCGGCCCTCTTCTGTGAGTCGGTAGATGGTGCGGGGCCTATTGGCGGCGAACGTCTTTTCGACGGCCACGTATTCGCCGTCCACTAGGCGGGCCATATGTGAGTTCATGTTCCCGGCTGTGAGTCCGGTCTGTTGCGCGAGGTACACGAAGTCGGCTTCATCAACCACGTACAGGGTTGCCATGATGATCAGGCGGGCGGGTTCGTGAATGAGCCGGTCGATCTCAGCCGGAGACTGCGCCGTCTGTGGGTGGCGCCTATTCACAGAGTCCCGATTCGTGGGTGGCGGATCACGAATCGTCTTATCAATGCTGACCCAACCGCGACGATCACGGCACCGGAGATGAGCAGCGGCCAGCCGAACGATTCCGTTGAGATCACGAACGGGATTGTTCCCGCGGCAGTCAAAACCAGCGAGTACACGAGTAGTCGGGTCAGCTTCGTCTGGACACCTAGCAGCAGCAGAACCGCAGCGACCAGCCAAACAACCAAGCTATCGGGGCCCACCATCCAATCGATATCTTCCGGTTGGAGAGACCCGAGAGGTCGAGCAAGCAACATGAACCCACCGAAAAGGACCGCTGCGGTCGTGTAGATTCGCCGCTCCCACAGACGGCGCGGTTCGGTGAACATGACATACCCCGTCCGGTCTTCTATGAGGCGTCGCCGCCACGCCAACATCGGCGAAATAGAGATCGCAACTCCCGCCGTCACAACAGACAACACGTTTGGGATCACGATCCAGGTCACTCCAATGACGACCATTGACATTCCAACAAAGACGTCGATGACACCGTCGGAGTGTGTCGCTTTGTAGTTCCGTTGCTCCAGTTCTTTGAGTTCCGGTGGGTTTGTCACCACGTCACTTCCCTTCACAGACTATTCTGTACTACAGACCATATCGGAAGTGTGGAGACGTGTCTAGGGGATATCGACTCACGGCCCAGACGAGGACACAGGCAGCTGCCAAGCGAGGGTCCCGTCAAGCGATGGGCAAGGAAGACGGCGTACTGCCTGACGGCATCCCGGAAGCTGTCAACCTTCTTGAAGCGGCTGGTTCGTGGTTTCATTGGGCCGGGGTGTCCTCCTCTGGTTTGTTGATCCACGCGGTCTGTGGGAGCGGTGGTGGTGTCGGCGGTTTGCGGACGAACCGCTCGGGATGTGTCTGGTAGGCGGAGTCAAGGACTGCTGCTCGTTGTTGCTGGATCGCTTTGGCTCGGCCGTAGTGGACGTCTGCGGGGGTGTGGT
>RCNE010000595.1_pt1 | contig 19515 bp, 22 predicted proteins | sample 2041361 | NCBI WGS metagenome assembly RCNE01 (sample SAMN09708229, study PRJNA481090) | Marine sediment metagenome, whole genome shotgun sequencing project.
ACCGGACAACAACCGCCGGGCCTTGACGCCGGCGACTTCCCAACCGCTACCGTCAACCCGGATCACGCGCGGGGTTGTCGGGAACGGAATTTCGAGACTGTCAACGGCGGGCACCGCGCCGCGCAGGGTCAGGTTGTTACTGCCCGGCGCAACTTTCACCCACAGCGTGCCTTTTGCATCGCGAAAAACGCGTTGTGAGGTTGCCGCTGGTGTCCGCACGACATCAGGATGCCAACCGTCTGCGGATCCCGGCAGCGGCACGGCAACTTCTTCCAGCGCATCGATACGCAGAGTCATTGCGATCGCGTTGGCTTCAATAGCGACGTCGGCCGCCACGATCTCGGCACAGCGCGGCGCGCAGTCAGGTGGCTCAAGCAGGCGGTCCTTGAGCTGCTGCAGCAACGTAGCGTCCGGGATGTCAGCCTCGGCCGGCGCGCTGATGCCGAACATCAACAGCATCATTGTGACTGCCAACGCGCTGGCCGCGCCGTCGCGACCCAGCGTCAGGCCGCCCGGCAGGGACCAGCGCTTATTGAACACCTCAGCTGCCAGCACTGCGGCGAACAGCAATAGCAATAACACTCCGGCGAATCGCAGCGTGCTGACCAGCCAGCGTGGCAACACAATCAGTCGCATGGTTTGTGTGGCATCCAGCGGACCGGTCCAGCTCAGTGAATAGGAATTCCACTGCCACGACGGAATTCCCGGCCCTGCCTGCACAATTGCGTTAGGCGCGTAGCGCGCGAAATCCCGGGCCTTGCTGGCATCGGCCATCGGCGCCTGCAGCATCGCGCCAGATCGGGTCGCGGCCTCGCTCGACCGCCGCATCTTGACCGCCTCCTCCATGAAGTCGCTCTCCTGCTCAAGAGAGACTGCCCCCGGCACGGCATAGTCATACAGCTGATACTCGTTATATTGCGGCTCCAGCTGCGGGTAGAGGGCGATACGCAACTGACTCGCGATGAATGGCACGAGCATAATGACCAGAGCGACAGCGCTCAAAACCTGGTAACTGCTAACCAGCTGTCGCAATCGCCCGGCGGGCGCAACGCGCATTAGCGCTATCGCAACCAGCAGATTCAACCACAGCCAGCCGGGTGCGAACACTTCGTGGACACTCAAGACCATCGCCAGCCCCGCGATCACTGCAGCACCGGCTCCCATCAGCCGCATGACGGCGATCGTGATGATGAGAACCAGGAAGAAATCGAGCAATTGCCACTGGCTGACCCAGCTGCCGCGTGCCGCATCGACGCCTGGCGCTGCCAGCAACTTGTGGCCCGGTGGCAGATGTAGCGTCGCCCGCACTTGTGCGAAGCGGCTGTCCCAACCGCTGGCCGGCATCTCACCGCGTGTCTCGCTGCGGCCAAGCGCCTGCAGATCAACCGCAGTACGGCGTACCTCAACACCGGTCCGCCCCTCGGCCTTGCCGCCGGTAATCAACAGGTTCTCGCCGCCCTCAGTCGCGCTCAACAGCGCATACGGCTGCTGCATGTCGAGGCGCCAGTCACTCTGCATTCGTCCATCAATACGATCCAGAACGACATAGCCGCTGCGATCGAAATCCAGCCACATGGTTCGCGAGAGGTTCAGCTCGTTACTTGCCGATACGATGCCACGACTACGCTCGACAATGGTGAGCGTACTCCCTGCCTCGGCACGAAACGCCGGGTAGTTGTTCCAGTTTTCCGGCACCTGCACCTGCCTGGGGTCAACCGGAGGCAGGCCTTCGGCAGCGGTAACACGCAGCTGGTCGTTCGACTGATAGCTCCAGATTTCCGACGCGGGCATATTTGCGCCAGGCGGTTGCAGCGACAACGCGTTGACAACCCCGGGACCCCGGGCAGTTACAAAAATCGTCCAGCGTCCGGGTCGAACCTGCAGGCGCAGGTTACCGTCGGCCTCGAGCTTCGCTGGCAGCTGACTGCCAATATCGAGCGGCACGAATCCGCTGGGCAGAATATTCTCGAAGTCCTCCTCGCGGACGCCGCCGGACACGTCAACCTGCAGCCGTGTAATCAGCCGCGTCGGCACCTCGTCGGCGATCAGCCGATGCAGCGTTGTGGTCACGGAATCAACGGTGCGTGTCGTACGCTTGCGTTCGCCGAGATAAACGCCGTTCCCGGTTTTTCCGTCAGCAACGATCTCCGGGCGTTCGACATCACGCCCGTCAACGGTCAGTGACACGAGCCCGCTTGCCGCGGGAATGGGCAGCACTCCGGGTCGTTGATCCCAGTCGAATTGGCCGCCAAGTCTATAGCTTCCGGGCATGAGCCGAACGCTGGGCACATTGCCGCGCGCGACGACTTCTACCGCGCGATCGTTCGCGACAACTTGCTCGGGCCAGTACTCTACACCGCCGGGCAGGGCGACCCACTGCTCCTCGGCATACACGGTCCACGACTGGCTGAAGCGCCCCCCGGACGCTGTGGCTGTAAGTTCCAGCTGACCGGGCCACGCGCAGACGAAGTCAGCGCGCGCGGCGCCGCCGCGGTTAAAGTAAAAGGGACAAGCGCGAAACTCCTGGTCTTTCAGAACCCATTGCTGCCAGTCCTGAAGATCGGGCGGCACATAAGTTTGAGCTGGCAGCGCCGTACTTTGAGCGGGCAGCGCGGACGCTGCGAACAGCTGGAGCAGCAAGAACAACCGGAAAATCGATGACATGACGCCCTCCAACGCAGGTTTAACCGTCATTATACGTTAACGCAGGTTATGACGAATCCGGGTTTACTATCACCGATTTTACCATCAGTAGTGCGGTGGCTTCTCGTTCGTCGGATCGCTATCAGGCATCGCCTCCCCGATCGATCGCACTCTTGAAGTCAGTGAGTTGCAGAGCGTTTCGAGCTGCATGATCTGCGCTTGTTGTTGAGTCACGACCTCATTGAGCTCGTTTAGCAACTGGTCCTGGTGGGCCAGGCGGCTCTCCAGATCAATAAAGCGGTCTTCACTCATGCGTATCCTCGTCAGTAATTTGCATTTGCCGGTATAGGTCGTGAATCATGCACCTAGGATACACCGCTGACTGCTGAAGGACCCTGTATGACGTTGCTGCGCTTTGACGCGATCGGACTCGAATTCGGCGAGCAGTTAATTCTGCGCGACGCCGAATTCTCGATCGATGCGGGTGAGCGCATTTGCCTCATCGGGCGTAACGGCGCCGGCAAGTCGACGACGCTGAAGTTGCTCATGAGGACGCTGGAGCCGGATCGCGGTGAGATCGTCAGCAAATCCGGTTTAATTGTAAGCCAGCTCGAACAAAACCTGCCCGAAGCACTCGACCTGCCGGTCACGGAGGTCATTCGCTCCGGCCTGACTGACGTTGAACAGCTGCTGGATGAATACCGGGAAAAATCCGCGCTCGAACTCGACAAGCACGGCCTGCGGGAACTTGAAGCACTGCATGCGAAGATCGATGCGCACGATGGCTGGCATCTCGAGCAGCGCGTCGAAACCACGATTACGGAACTCAACCTTCCGGCTGACAAGAAGATGAATGAACTATCGGGTGGCTGGCGACGGCGGGTGGCGCTTGCGAAAGCCCTGGTGCAAAAGCCGGACCTGCTGCTGCTGGATGAGCCGACTAACCACCTGGACATCGCGACGATCAAATGGCTGGAAGACCGGGTCTACAACTACCCTGGCGCAGTGCTCTTTATTACGCACGACCGCGCCTTTCTCCAGCGCCTGGCTACTCGTATCGTCGAGATCGACCGTGGCAAGCTGACGAGCTGGCCGGGCGATTACAAGAACTTTCTGCGCCGCAAGGAAAAAGTTCTGGAAGACGAGGCGGTTGCCGATGCTCGCTTCGACAAGAAACTTGGGCAGGAAGAGGTGTGGGTTCGCCAGGGCATCAAAGCGCGCCGCACGCGCAACGAAGGTCGCGTGCGCACGCTGCAGAAGATGCGGGAAGAGCGCGAGGGTCGAATCGACCAGGAAGGCAAGGCACGCATCCATATCGAAGAGGCCGAGCAGTCCGGGCGGAAAGTCCTGCGCGCGCGCAACATCAGCTACAGCTATGGTACCGAACAGGTGATTCGCGACTTTTCGATCAAGATCGTGCGCGGCGACCGAATCGGTCTTATCGGCAACAACGGGGTCGGTAAAACCACGTTATTGCGTTTGCTGCTCGGTGAACTGGAACCACAGACCGGCACCATGAAGCGCGGCACCAACCTCGAGATCGGTTATTTCGATCAGTTGCGCCAGACGCTCGATCTTGAAAAGTCGGTCGCCTATAACGTCGGCGAAGGCCGCACCTACATCAAACTGCATGGTAAAGACCGACACATTGTCGGCTACCTCCGCGGCTTTCTGTTCAGCCCGAAACGCTCAATGACACCGGTAAAGTCCTTGTCCGGCGGTGAACGTAATCGCGTCATCCTGGCCAAACTGTTCACGCGCGCCGCCAATTTGCTCATTCTCGATGAGCCTACCAACGATCTCGACATAGAAACGCTGGAAGTGCTCGAACAGAAACTCTGCGAATACAGCGGCACGTTGATCATTGTCAGTCATGATCGCGAGTTTCTCGACAACGTCATCACTAGCACTATCGTTTTCGAAAAGAACGGCGTCATTCAGGAGTACGTGGGCGGATACAGCGACTGGGTGCGCCAGGGTCACAAGCTCGCCGAAACCGACAACCCGCTCGAGGCGGAGCAAAAACAGCGCGCGGCAGCCGCAGCGCGCCGCAAGAACAATGCGCATAAACTCAGCTACAAAGACCAGCGCGAGCTCAACGAGTTGCCAGTCGAAATCGAGTCTCTTGAGGCAGTGGTCAGCGCGCTGCAAGCCGAGGTTTCAAATCCTGCCTTCTATACCCAGGGCAGCGACGACGTCGCGGCCAAACTGCGGGACCTGAGCGATGCGGAAAACAAGCTTGAGGAGCGTGTCGAGCGCTGGGGCGAACTGGAGTCGAGGCAGCAGTCGTTGCGACCTTAGGCCAGCGGCTCTTCGTCAATGTAGATGGGCCGGGTCAGGAAATAACACTGACCCTGGAGAGCTGCGTCGGGCGGATAATCCTGCACCGTAAACCCGAGGCTTCGGTAGCAACGGTACGCCGGCTCGTTGTGCCGATAAACTAACAGTGACACCTCGGCATACTTGCGCTCCTGGCGAACGACGTCGATAATTTTCTCTATGAGAAGCCGACCGTAACCCAGCCGGCGCATCGCAGGATTGGCAATCAGCCGCGCAAGATGGGCGCGTTTTTCACGAACATAAACCTGGCCGAACGCCACCATCGGTCCATCGTCGTGCCGCAGGCTATAGGACGTCATGCGCTTGATGCGGCAATCCTTGATAAACGAGCGCCGCGTAAACGGGTAACGAAACCTCGGGCCGCCCCAGATGCCAACAGACTCCGCATCCGGAAACCAGCCCATCAGCTCATCGATATCCCCGGCCGTCGCGATTTCCAGGGTGCAACTCTGGTCCACGATCGGCCGCTATCGACCCTGGCCCGCCGGATATTTCTTCCGCATGCGTTTGACAGAGCCTGCGATAAGGCGCTGCAACACGCCTTCATCAACATCAGACAGGCGCTTGATGTACAAGCAGGACTTGCCGGTCTTGAATTTGCCGAGCTTCTTCATCAGTGGCTCGAATTCCGTGAAGCCCGGCATGATGTAGAGCGCCAGGGATTGAGCACGCGGTGAGAAACCGGTGATCATGAAATCGCCTTCGCGACCACTCGCATACTTGTAGTAGTAACGGCCAAAACCGACGATGCTCGCGCCCCACATTTTTGCGCGAGACCCGGTTGCGGCACGCATCATTGCCGCGACCTTTTTGCAATCGCTGCGCTTCTGTTTGTCTTCGATCGCGTTGATAAATGCCGTAACGCCTTGTCGTGTCGGTTGCGTTTTATTTTCAACCACTTCGTTACTCCGGATCCGTAGTACCAAACAGCCGGTCACCGGCATCGCCGAGCCCAGGAACGATGTACTTCTTCTCATTGAGTTTCGTATCAATCGCTGCCGCATAAATTTTCACGTCAGGATGCGCGGCCTCCACCAGCTCGATACCCTCCGGGCAGGTGACGATGCAAATCACGATAATATTGTCCGCACCTTTTCCTTTGAGCTGGTCGATAGCCGCAACTGTCGAACCACCTGTTGCCAGCATCGGGTCGATGATGATGCAGGTGCCACCCTTGATTTGCGGGGGAAATCGCTCGTAATACGTGACCGGCAGCTTCGTTTCTTCATCGCGGTAAAGACCGACGAAGCCCACTCGGGCCGTTGGTACGAGCTCGAGAATGCCGTCCAACATGCCGACACCGGCGCGCAGAATCGGAACAACCACGATGTCAGTATCAATTTGCCGACAGGTCGCGACCGCAACCGGTGTCTGTACGCTGACCTCTTTCGTCTTTATGTTTTTCAGCGCCTCGTAACAGATAAACTCGGTAATCTCCGTTGCCAGTTCACGAAAACGTTTGTGCCCGGTTTCGACATCGCGAATGATCGCGAGTTTGTGCTGTACGCACGGGTGTTCGATTAGTTCTGCCATGCTCAGGCTCCGTTGTTATTCTCGGTTTTTTCTGTCCACATCGCATATTCGTTGCCGACGGGGTCAATAAAGTGGAAGCGTCGCCCGCCCGGAAACGCAAACGTCTCCTGACTAATGGTCGCACCTAGTTCCTGCACCCGGGCAACATCGCGTTCGAGGTCTGCGCTATAAAAAACAAGCAGTACGCCGGTAGCCGGCGCCGGCTCCGTAGCCCGTCGCAGCCCGCCGTCCAGACGGCCATCCCTGAAGCTCAGGTAATCGTCGCCCCACTCCTGAAACTCCCAGCCGAACATCGCGGCAAAGAACTCTCGGGCCCGCGGCAAATCAGTAACGGGAATCTCTATGTAGTCGATCTGGTTCTCAGCACTCAACGCCCTCTCCTATGCGAATGTTGCGGCCACCCAAACGCCGATAAAATGCGACAGCACGACGACCAGAATAGCAATTCCCAGGTGTTCCGCGACGATGGCCAGGGGCGGCTCGTTCTGCGAGCGCGCCAGCAGGTAGCTCAACACCGCGATAACCAGCATACCCCACGCAACAGACGCGATGACAGCAGTCGACAAAGGCAGGAGTAGCAGCGGCACGGCAAAGCTGATCGAAAAGACGAACTTGGTAATGAAGGTCATGATTGTCGCCGACCAGACATGGGCGTGCGTCGTGTTGGGATCCGATTCTTCCGCCAGGTGAATACCCAATGCATCCGACATCGCGTCGGCGACCGAAATAACCAGGATACCGCCGAGTACCGCCGTAATCGATCCCGTGCCGGAGTTCAGCCCGACAAGCAATCCGATGGTTGTGATCACGCCGGAGGTCGCGCCGAAAAAGATTCCGGTACGCGCACCGTCGCTCTTTAAGAACTCCATACTATCTCTGCTCAATTCAACTCAAGTTCATGCTTTACGACGGCGCTCAGTGCCAGGCTCGGAGTATCAAATTGACTTCTATATCAGTTACTTCTCATCGTATCCTGACTTGCCACCAGGAATAAATGAACTGCTGACTCGCGCCAGTCGGTGTCACATGGTCGTGGAGCTCATGATGCTTCAACTCGAAGTGTTTATCGAAGATTTCCTGCAACTGTTCGATGCTGTAACGGCAAATTTCGAGTCCGCTACATCGCAGAGGCCCGTCCGGGCCAAACGTCGACAGTAACAGGTCACCCCGCGGCCGCAATGTCGCAAGCACCGTGGTGATATAGCGCTGACGATCGCGCGGTTCGACCAGAAAATGGAAAACGGCACGATCGTGCCAAAGAGCATATCGACGCGTCGGCGAAAATACTGTCACATCCGCCATAACCCAGTGCACGGTCTCGGCCTTGTCACCCATCCTGACCTTGGCTCGTTCGAGCGCCGACGCTGAAATATCGAGCACGGTGATGTCGCGAAAGGCCTGCTCCTGCAGACTATCAACCAGTGTCGAGGCGCCGCCACCAGCGTCCAGGATAGGGTCGTCGCGCTGCACGCCGGTCTGGGCTATCAAACGCAGCGAAACCTCGGGCCTCGCCTGATACCAGGAAAGCCTGGTCGGTTCCTTATGCGAATAAACCTGCTCCCAATGGTCGCTGCGCGCGCTGTTCATTCTAGTTGAGGTCCTCCCGTACGGTTCGGGCAATCAGCAGATACCTGCCTTCTTTTTCACCGCGCTACTGAAGTTGCGTCTAAATACCCATCCTGACGAGCACGTCAATAACCTCGCGCATGAAACGTTCAATGGTCGGGTGTTCAGTCGCGAAATTGGTTTCCAGTTCTCTGGCTTTCACGAGCACCGAATCTGTTTGGGCGCGATCGCCTTCCGGATCCAGTAGATCGTCGATGTCCGCATCGAGATCGCGGACCAGCGACAGCGTGTCGTCATCAAGCTCCGTCTTGCCGATTTCGTTACGCAGTTTACCCAGTAAGTCTTTGATTTCCTTGTTACTCATGCCCGACTACCCCAGTTTCCGAATGCCTACCGCCGCGCGAATCTGTGCCATATACGGTGCGGATATTTCGCGTGCTTTTGTCGCACCTTTCAATAGCTCAGCCTCGACAATAGCCGGATCTGCAATGAGTCGCTCGTACTCCTCACGCGCCGGCTTGATATGGTCGTTGATGTACTCGAACAGCTTCTGTTTCATTTGCCCCCAGGCGATGCCTTCGGCATACAGCTTTTCGACTTCTGCCGTTTCCTCGGGCGTAGCGAATGCTTTGTAAATGTCGAAAATCGTGCTGCCCTCGGGGTCCTTAGGCTCGCCCGGTTCGAGGCTGTTGGTCTTGATCTTCATGATGAGCTTTCTCAACGACTTCTCGGGCGCGAACAGCGGTATCGTGTTGTTGTAACTCTTGCTCATCTTGCGGCCATCAAGTCCGGACAGCACCCCCGTGTGCTCGTCGATCACCGGTTCCGGCAGCACCAGAATATCACCATAGTGATGATTAAAGCGCTGCGCGATATCACGCGCCATTTCGACATGCTGCTTCTGGTCACGGCCAACCGGGACCTTGGTCGCCTTGAACATCAAAATATCGGCGGCCATCAAGATAGGGTAACTGTACAGCGCCATCGTAATACCCTTGTCGGGATCCTTGTTGCCACCCTCGACGTTGGCCTGCACTACTGCTTTGTAGGAATGGGCCCGGTTCATCAGCCCCTTCGCTGTCATGCTGGTCAATACCCAGGTCAGCTCGGGGATTTCCGGCAAATCCGATTGTCGGTAAAACGTTGCATGGTCGGTGTCGAGGCCCAGCGCCATCCAGGCAGCCGCAATCTCGAGGGTTGACTGATTGATCTTATCGGGGTCCTCGTTCTTCGCCAGCGCGTGATAGTCGGCAAGAAAATAAAAGTTCTTTTTTTGCGGGTCTTTACTGGCCGCTATGCCGGGGCGAATGGCGCCGACATAGTTACCGATGTGCGGCGTCCCGGTCGTTGTAATCCCCGTGAGGTAGATCTCCTGCGTCATGCTTAGTATCCCGCGGCCTGACCGTCTTTGCGTACTTCCGACGCGCCATAATACACGCCCTGCTCCTCATCCCACATGATCGCCTGGTAGCCACCGAAACTGCCGTCGCTGGAACCCAATACGTGTCCGCGCGCTTCCAGACCTTTGCGAGTTTCATCACTGAACTGGCTTTCCAGATGCACGGTGCCGCCATCGGTCATGATCGCGCCGGTCGGCGCTGACGAACCGGTATGGTTGATACGCGCCGCGTCACCCGCCTCCTGCAGGTTCATGCCGAAATCGACCATGTTGACGATGACCTGGGCATGCCCCTGTGGCTGCATCGCGCCGCCCATCAGCCCGAAACTGATTAATGGCTTGCCGTCTCGCATGACAAATGCGGGGATGATCGTGTGAAACGGCCGTTTGCCGCCTTCGACGACGTTGGCATGGCCCGGGTCCAGCGCAAAAAGCTCTGCGCGATCCTGCAGGACGAAGCCGAGTTCACCCGGCGTCATCCCCGATCCCATGCCACGGTAGTTACTCTGAATGAGTGACACCATGTTGCCGTCGCTGTCAGCCACCGTCAGGTAAATCGTGTCCCCGTCTTCGAGTATCGCATCGCCAGCCGGCAGTTGCTTCGCGGCCCGATCCGGGGAGATCAGCCTACGCCGCTCATCGGCATAATCTTTCGAGATCAGGCGTGCGACCGGAACATCGACGAAATCCATGTCGGCGTAGTACCTGGCCCGATCCTCAAACGCTAACTTTTTCGCCTCGACCAGCGTGTGCAGGTATTGTGCACTGCCGAAGCCCATTGCAGCGATGTCGAACCCTTCAAGGACATTCAGGATCTGCAGTGCCGCGATTCCCTGACCGTTCGGCGGCAGTTCATACACATCCCAGCCGCGGTAGTTGGTCGAGACAGGCGTTACCCATTCAGACGTATGCGCCGCCATGTCCTCGTACGTCAGCAGACCGCCCTGCTCCGCCATGTACGCATCGATCTTCCTGGCGATACCACCTTTATAGAATTCGTCACGACCGTTGCGGGCGATCGCTTCGTAAGTTTTCGCGAGTCTCGGGTTCTTAAACATCTCGCCCTTTGCAGGCACCCGTCCATTTGGCATGAACGTCTCGGCAAAACCCGGATATTCGCTGATGCGGCGCTGATTCGATTTCAAGTAATGCGCGATGACCTCCGAAACCGGAAAGCCCTCTTTCGCATAAGCAATAGCCGGCGCCAGAATCTCTGTCATCGACAGACGGCCGTACCGGTCATGCAGCTCGAACCAGCCGTCTACCGCGCCGGGCACGCTAACTGGCAGCGGGCCGAACGGCGGGATCTTCTCGATGCCGTTATCCCGGAAATACTGCAGCGTCATTGCTTGCGGCGCGCGACCGGACGCATTCAGACCGGTCAGCTCCTTTTTTTCGGCGTCCCAGACGATCGCAAACAGGTCACCGCCAATGCCGCTGCCGGTGGGCTCCATCAACCCGAGCGCGGCGTTAGCCGCAATCGCCGCGTCAACGGCACTGCCACCAGCTTTGAGGATATCCAGCGCAATTTGCGTTGCGAGCGGCTGGCTCGTCGCTGCCATGCCATGCGGCGCGATGACTTCGGAACGCGACGCAAGCGCGCGACCCGCAACGCGATCGTAGCCCGGATCAGACGCCATGCCGGATCCAGCGAAAATCGTCAATACCGTACCCAATACCCATCTGAATCGTTTCATCCTTACGTCGCCCCGGTATTACTGGTCATCAATGATCGCACTCGCCGCCATTGCCAGCAACAAGGTATGATTCCTCACATGAATAACGACTACAGCGCTAGCAATCCGACACTCGAATTTTTGTATGCGGAGCATCTGGCGGCCGTTATGGCGCGCCATGACCGCGCGCTCGAGAAAGCCGGCGCCAGCCATGCCGTCGTTTTTTCGGGAAATCCCAAGGTCGCTTTTCTCGATGACAATTACTACCCGTTCAAAGCGAACCCGCACTTTGTCGGGTGGGCGCCGCTGACGAACCTGCCGTTTTCCTACGTCGTGTATACGCCGGGAGAGAAACCAGTACTCGTCTATTATCAGCCACGTGATTACTGGCACGTTGTTCCGGGCGCGCCAGCAGGTTACTGGACGAGTCACTTTGACGTCCGCATCGTCCATGCCATCGAAGACGTTGCTGCCGAATTACCAGAGCAACGGGACCAGTGCATTCTCATCGGCGAGATAGAAAACGATGCACACGCATTCGGCATTGACCGGGTCAATCCGACGTCCGCGATGAACATTCTGCATTACGCGCGCGGCTCCAAGACCGAGTACGAGCTTGCCGTGATGCGGCTGGCGTCAAAGCGCAGTGTGGCCGGGCATCGTGCCGCAGAAGCGGCCTTTCGCGAGGGCCTCTCTGAGTTTGAGATCCACCGCGCGTACTGCAAAGCGGTCGGTCACACGGATCCGGAACTACCCTATGGCAACATCGTCGCGCTGAACGACCACGGCGCGGTTCTGCACTACACCGATCTCGATCACGAGCCTCCTTCGAGTATCCATTCGTTTCTGATCGATGCCGGCGCGCAGGTACATGGCTACGCCGCGGACATCACGCGTACGTATTCGCACGGCGATCAGCGCTTTCAGAATTTGATCGATCGTATGGATAGCATGGAGCAAGCGATTGTCGGCCGGGTCGAGGCGGGGCTCGATTATCGTGAGTTACACATCGACACGCACAGGATGCTTGCCGAGGTTCTGGTCGATGCGGAGCTTGCCAACGGCAGCCCGGATACGTTGCTTGAAAACGGCGTGACGACTGCGTTTTTCCCACACGGACTCGGACACCTGCTGGGTATCCAGGTGCACGACGTGGGAGGTTTCATGGCAAACGAGTCCGATGGCACGATCGAGACTCCAGAGGGACACCCGTTTCTGCGCCTGACCCGTGTTCTCGAGAAGGACATGGTGCTGACCATTGAACCGGGCCTTTACGTCATCGATATGCTGCTGGAACAGCTGCGCGATACGCCGGCGGAGAGACATGTCAACTGGAACACGGTCGACTGGCTAAGACCTTATGGTGGCATCCGCATCGAGGATGACGTGCGCGTGCTGGTCAAAGATCGCGAAAACCTGACTCGCGACGCGTTTGCCGCTGCATCGTAGTTGCTCATAAGGCGGCCCGCGCCTTTGCTTTCAACTTCTTCTTGACCCGCTGGCCCTTGCGTTCCAGCGTCGGTCGTAACGCGCGACCGAGCCATGGCATCAAACCAATGACGGTCGTCAGGACCCCACTCATTTTCGGCAGCGCTTCATCCCGAACCGCGTTACTGCAGAGATCCAACACCGCCTGTGCAACGTCGGTAGCACTGGTGATGGGTTGAGAAAACGTGATATCAGACACCTTGTCCATATCATCCATAATGAAACCGGTGCTGACCGGTCCGGGCGAGACCAGGCCAACCTTGATGCCAGTACCATGCAACTCCTCGGCCATCCCGAGAGTAAAGTGGCGCAGGCCGGACTTGGTCGCAGAATAAACCGAAGCCCCGGGATAGACGACGCGGCCTGCCAGCGAACCGACATTGATGATCGCACCCTCACCAGCCTCACGCAGATAGGGCAAAGCGATGCGGCTTAAGATAATTGGTGAGCGCAGATTGACGTCGACCATGCGCGCAAGTTCGTCAGCAGCAACTTCCTCGACCAGGCCACGGGCATGATAGCCCGCATTGTTGACCAGGATATTCACGCGGCCGAACTCGAATTGGGCCTTCTTGAAGACGTCAACGCAGGCATCGACATCGGATACATCCATCGCAAAGATTTCCACGCGGGTCTTGTCGCGCAGATCGTCAGCAATAGCCTCGAGCTTCTTTTTGCCGCGAGCCACCAGCATCAGGTTGGCGCCGGCTTCGGCAAACAGGCGTGCCGTGGCGGCACCCACGCCCTCCGATCCGCCCGTGATGATCACGGTCTTGTTGTTAAGAATCATCCCGCCATTTTAGGCGATGCGCCTAGAAACCGATATAGCCTCGGAGCTTCTCCCAGAGACTGCTTTCAAAGCCGTAAACTTCCAGCTCATGTGGTTCTGTCATGATCACGGGAATCTCGGTGCCAAGCTCGATCGGCTCGACCGGTTCATTGGCGGCAATATCGTCCGCGCCCAATTCGAGTTTTCCGCGGCGAGCTTGCCAGGCCGATGTCAGGCCATCAACAGCCAGGTTGAGGTTCGGCAAAATATCATCATCGACAATGTCGTCCATGAATACGGCGTCCGGGTCGAATGCACCCTTCGACAGGATTACGCAATCATCATATGCCTCGTCGCTACTCATTTTCTCGAAGTCCCCATAGGTCGGTAGGTCGCACTATAGACCGACTCCCGACTGTCTGTTGTGCGTCGACTCACAACTTCCAAAAGTCAGTATTCTTTTGCTTTTAATGACTTATGGAAAATACGAAAGACCAGGGCCTGAAGCAAAAAAAAACCGGGCGATGCCCGGTCTTATTGATTGCACGCGTGACAGACATCTAGTCTTCAACAACGACCTCTTCAGCTTTCTCGGTCATCATGACAATTGCCATGGGTGCCGCATCACCGGCACGCGGCGCTGCCTTCAAAATACGCAGGTAACCACCGGGGCGCGCCTTGAAACGCGGGCCGATTTCCGAAAACAACTTGCCGACAACTTCCTTGTCGCGCAGACGATCGAACGCCAGACGTCGATTCGCAACACTGTCCTCTTTGGCAAGCGTAATCAGCGGCTCTACGACGCGACGCAGCTCTTTGGCTTTTGGCAATGTGGTCTTGATGGTCTCGTGCTTCAGCATCGAAGCCGCCATGTTACGGAACATGGCTTTGCGATGAGAGCTGTTACGACCCAGTCGACGACCGGATTTTCTATGACGCATTTGTCTTTCCCAAAATCAGTTGAATTACATTAAGAGCTCATGCTCGGGGCGCAGACTTGGCGGCGGCCAGTTTTCCAGGCGCATGCCCAGACCGAGGCCGTGGCCCTCCAGCACTTCCTTGATTTCCGTCAACGACTTCTTGCCAAGGTTAGGCGTCCTGAGGAGCTCCACTTCGGTGCGCTGTACCAGGTCACCGATGTACATGATGTTCTCTGCCTTCAAGCAGTTGGCCGAACGCACGGTAAGCTCGAGCTCGTCGACCGGCCGCAGCAGAATCGGATCAATCTGGCTCTCTGCCTGAGCGCCAACACCCTCTTCCTGACCCTGCAGATCGACGAACACCGACAGCTGATCCTTGAGGATGCTGCCAGCGCGACGAATCGCTTCTTCCGGGTCAATCGTGCCGTTAGTTTCAACTTCGATCAGCAACTTGTCGAGGTCAGTACGCTGCTCGACGCGAGCCGCTTCGACGTTATAGGTCACACGTACGATTGGGCTGAACGACGCGTCCAGCTGCAAACGCCCGATTGGCCCACCCTGCTCCTCGAATGAAGGACGCTGCGTTGCCGGGCGGTAACCGCGGCCACGCTCAACCTTCAGGATCATATTGAGCTCGCCAGCTTTCGTAAGGTTAGCGATGACCAGCTCGGGGTTCATGATTTCAACGTCATGATCGAGCTGTATGTCGCCAGCCGTAACCGGGCCCGGGCCTTTCTTCGAGACGCGCAACTCTGCCGTGTCACGGGTATTCATGGTGACCGCAACCTGCTTCAGGTTCAGCAAAATGTCTACGACATCTTCCTGCACACCCTCGATGCTCGTGTACTCATGAAGCACGCCTTCGATTTCCGCTTCCGTAATCGCTGCACCCGGCATGGATGACAACAAAATGCGACGCAGCGCGTTGCCGAGCGTGTGACCGAAACCGCGTTCGAATGGCTCGATGGTGACCTTTGCTAGGAGATCGTTGACCGGCGTTACTTTGACTACGCGCGGCTTCAGAAACTCGTGTACTGATTCCTGCATGGGTGATAACCCTCCTGACTACTTCGAGTACAGCTCGACGACAAGGTTTTCGTTGATGTCCGGGAGGATATCTTCCCGATCCGGCAACGATTTCAGAACGCCTGCCATCTTCTTGGCGTCGACTTCAACCCACTCGGGAAGGCCGACTTGGCTCGCAATTTCAATCGCGCTTTGAATGCGAAGTTGCTTCTTCGCCTTCTCACGGATGTTTAAGGCATCACCAGCTTTGAGCTGTGCGGAAGGGATGTTAACGACTTTGCCGTTCACCTCGACACTTTTGTGGCTCACAAGCTGGCGAGCCTCTGCACGGGTTGACGCGAAGCCCATTCGATAAACAACGTTATCGAGACGGCCTTCGAGAAGGCGCAGCAGGTTTTCACCCGTTGACCCTTTCAACTGTGCAGCACGTTTGTAGTAGTTACGAAACTGCCGCTCCAGAACGCCATACATGCGACGGAGTTTCTGCTTTTCACGCAGCTGCAAGCCGTAGTCCGACATACGCGGGCGACGTTGAGTCGGCCCACCGGGCGGTACATCGAGCTTGCACTTCGATTCGAGAGGCCTGATGCCACTCTTCAAAAACAGGTCCGTGCCTTCGCGGCGGGACAGTTTACACTTTGGTCCTAGATATCTTGCCATTACTCAGCCTCTACACGCGGCGCTTTTTCGGCGGGCGACAGCCGTTATGAGGTATCGGTGTGACGTCCTCAATATTTTGAATACGGAATCCCAGAGCATTCAGGGCACGAACAGCAGACTCGCGACCGGGGCCTGGCCCACGAACGCGAACGTCAACATTTTTGACACCGAACTCGAGCGCGGCTTTGCCAGCCTTGTCCGACGCAACCTGGGCTGCAAACGGGGTCGATTTACGCGATCCACGGAATCCACAACCGCCGGCCGTTGCCCACGAGAGAGCATTACCCTGGCGATCGGTAATTGTGATAATCGTGTTATTGAAGGAAGCATGGATGTGCGCTATCGCGTCAACCACGTGCTTTTTAACCTTCTTCTTTTTCGGTTCTGCCATGTCTTTTACCTGTTGGTGCGGCCCTTGGCCGCGGTTGCGCGCTACGTACACTCCGGGGTGCAACGCGCGCTCCTACGAATTTAAATTGCTATCGCTTAATGGGACGACGCGGGCCTTTGCGTGTGCGTGCATTGGTACGAGTCCGTTGACCACGTAACGGCAAACCACGTCGATGACGAATACCGCGATACGTACCAAGGTCCATAAGACGCTTGATATTCATCGAGGTTTCGCGACGCAAATCGCCCTCTACGGTAAATATTGCAACTGCCGTTCTGAGCTTCGCGACCTCGGGTTCCGCCAGGTCTTTGACCGGCGTTGCCGGGGCGACCTCCGCTGCCGCGCAAATTTGCTGCGCGCGCGTGTTACCAATACCGAAGATCGACGTGAGTGCGATCACGATATGCTTGTTCAGCGGTATGTTTATGCCTGCTATGCGTGCCACTTAACGTTTCCTTATCAAATAACGCGGGAATTAACCCTGGCGCTGCTTATGCCTTGCATCGGTGCAGATCACCCGCACTACACCGTTACGGCGAATTATTTTGCAATTTCTGCAAATTTTCTTAACTGATGCTCTTACTTTCATGAGCTCTCTCCAAAGTGCTGACCGGGATCAGCGTACTTGTCCGCCCCGGCCGTAGTTGCGCAGGTTGGCTTTCTGCATCATGCCCTCGTACTGATGGCTCATCGCATGAGCCTGCATTTGCGACATGAAGTCCATCGTGACAACAACCAGAATCAGCAACGAAGTGCCGCCGAAACTGAATGGCATGCTCGGGTAGAACATGCGTACCAACTCGGGCAAAAGACAGACGCCCGCAATGTAAATCGAACCCCAGAACGTCAAGCGGGTCAGGACCCGATCGATATATTCAGCGGTGTGCGCGCCCGGCCGAATGCCCGGCAGGAACGCGCCAGCTTTCTTCAGGTTGTCCGCTGTGTCTTTCGAGTTGTACATCAGCGCCGTATAGAAGAAGCAGAAGAAAATGATCATGGCCGCGTACAGTAATACATACACCGGCTGGCCCGGACCGAGGTTCGCGCCAATAGTCTGCAATGCCCGCTGCACCGCATTGGGATCTGCCGCCTGGCCGAAGAATTGCGCGATGGTTGCCGGGAACATCAGGATGCTCGAGGCAAAAATCGGCGGTATAACGCCGGACATATTGATCTTGAACGGCAGGTGCGTGCTCTGGGCCTGAAACATCTTGCGGCCCTGCTGACGCCTTGCGTAGTTAACAGTAATACGTCGCTGCGCGCGCTCCATGTAGACGACGAAGATGATGGCTGTAATGCCACCCAATAACATCAGGATGGCCGTGATAGCGCTCATCTCACCGTTGCGCACCAGCTCGGCCGTGCCAGCGATCGCCGCAGGCAGACCCGACACAATACCGGCAAGAATAATCATCGAGATACCGTTGCCAATACCGCGTTCGGTAATTTGCTCGCCGAGCCACATCAGGAACACCGTGCCGGTCACCAGCGTAATGCACGCGGTAACCAGAAACGCCGGACCCGGGTTGACGACCAGCCCAACCTGGTTCTGCAGCCATGATGCCGCGGCGATTGACTGGAAACTCGCCAGCGCAACAGTGCCGTAACGCGTGTATTTGACGATCTGGCGACGGCCGGACTCGCCTTCCTTGCGCAACGCCTGCAGGCTCGGAACGATGTGACTGGCCATCTGCATGATGATCGACGATGAAATGTAAGGCACGATGCCGAGGGCGAAGATGCCAAAACGCGACAGGGCGCCGCCCGAGAACATGTTGAACATGCCCAGCAGGTTACCCGACTGCTGTTCGAAGAAATTCGCCAACGCAGCCGGATCCACGCCGGGCACCGGTATGTAGGTGCCACACCGGTATACGATCAGCGCGCCAACGAGGAACAGCAGGCGAATACGAAGTTCGCCAAGCTTGCTCGCTTGCTTTGCCAAATCTGCTGGATTTTGTTGGGGCTTCTTCGCCATGTTCTTCCTGTCTTCGTTTGTCGCGCGTAAGACGCGCTCCTACGATGCTTTCCTATACCTCAATGGTGCCGCCGGCCTTCTCGATATCCGCACGTGCACCTTTGGTGACCGCGAGACCCTTGAGCTTGACCGCTTTCTTGATTTCTCCGGACTTGATGACCTTCACTTTGGTCACAAAAGCCGGCACCAGGTTCGCCTTCTTCAGCACATCAATGTCGATGACGTCAGCCACCGGAATCTCGAGCTCGTGCAAACGCAGCTCGGCCGTGAGGCGTGCCATGCGAGACCGGAAACCGACTTTCGGCAGGCGACGTTGCAGCGGCATCTGACCGCCCTCGAAACCCACTTTATGGTAGCCGCCCGAGCGCGCGTGCTGGCCCTTGTGGCCACGACCACTGGTCTTGCCCTGACCAGCGGAGTGTCCTCGGCCCAGCCGCTTACCGACTTTCTTTGCACCCTTACCGGGTGACAGTTCGTTCAAACGCATGTCAGGCTTCCTCTACCGTCAACAGGTACGAAACACGATTGATCATGCCGCGGTTTTCCGGCGTATCGATAACCGTCACCGTCTGATGAATTTTGCGCAGGCCCAAGCCGGCAACGCAGGCTTTGTGGCTCTTCAGCCGCCCGAATTTGCTCTTGATCAACGTGACCTTCAGCTCTTTTGGTTTCGCCATGTTCTTGTCTCTATCTCTCTTAATCGCGCGCTACGTGCCCACCGGGGTACACGGCGCGCTCCTACAAATCTTCCGGGCACTCAGGCCAGGATTTCCTTAACTTTCTTGCCGCGCTTGGCAGCAATAGCCTGCGGTGAATGTATCTCCGACAAGCCCTTGATCGTCGCGCGTACCACATTGATCGGGTTACGCGAACCGTAGCTCTTTGCCAACACGTTACGAACACCGGCCGCCTCGAACACAGCGCGCATTGCACCGCCGGCAATTACGCCGGTACCTTCAGAGGCTGGCTGCATGTAGACAAGCGTGGCGCCGTGGCGGCCCTTCTTGGCGTACACCAGTGTGTCGTCGTTCAAATTGATGTTGATCATGTTCTTGCGGGCTGCCTGCATCGCCTTCTGAATAGCGATCGGCACCTCACGCGCTTTGCCATAGCCGAACCCAACCTG
>RCNE010000596.1_pt1 | contig 19511 bp, 18 predicted proteins | sample 2041361 | NCBI WGS metagenome assembly RCNE01 (sample SAMN09708229, study PRJNA481090) | Marine sediment metagenome, whole genome shotgun sequencing project.
GCAACGCGGCCGCAGTGTCGTCGAGGTGGCTCACGGCGCTGGCGTTGTCACCGGCGTCGCCCACGGTCCAACCGCGTTGATCGAGCTCCCGATCAAGTTCCTCTCGCTCAAGGTGCATCCACTCCCCGACGCGTGATGTCGAGACCTCGGGCGTTGAGCGGTGCTCAGGCTGAGGCTTGCATAGAGTCCTCCCTCGCTTTGGCGGCCCACGCCCGGTTCACTGCTTCGTTCGCAGTCATGGGTTCGATACCCCAGCTCACGAGCTGTTGTTCCACAAGGTCAGGGCTATCCCCGAGGCGCAAGAGTGTCATCGCCACCTTCGCCGACCGAAGAAGATCTTCTTCACGATGCTCGATTCGGGCGCGAATCGTTTCGTTGTGCAGTCGTTGCAGGCGGGAGCTGAGGCGACGAATCTGGCCCGAATGAAGCGCAGGCATCACTCGACGCACAGCAATGGTCGCATCGTCGACGGTGTGTCCCATGTTGAAACTCACCACTCGTCCGAAAGCGCGGTGAAAGGCGCTGTTTCGGCCACCCTTCGAGCGGATCCCGAGCGCAAGAGATGCGTCGTGGAGATCGAGCGTGAAACCATCCGGCTCGCTGTCGAAGCGCTGCGCAATGTTTCGCATAAGCCAGAGTGTGCTCGGACCGAGGATCGGCAACCAGAACGCCTCGGCGTAGTGGCTTCGCGGATCGAATCCGACAGCGTCGAACTCCGCGTCCGGCAGCGGGATGATGAGGGCCGTCGTCCGGCCTGAGAGGTCGGGTGCGATGGGATACATGAGGGTCTCCTGAGGTGCAGTTGATGCACGTGTCTATTTTCAGGGGAAGCCCTGACGAAAATAGGAAATCTTGTGACATCGGTCTGACAACCAAGCGTCAATCCGTCGAGAAGGTTGGACCGGTAGTGTCGGCTCTGATGGTTCGAGTGCTCGTCGCCACCCCAGAGCCCATAGTTCGACGCCTGGCTGGACCGGCGATTCGAGCAGCGCAGATCGCTCGCGTCCTTTCGGCCTCGCATGACGTGACCCTCGCATCTCTTGATGGCGAGTCGACAAGCCCCATCGACGGACGCACGGTGTTCGGGCCAGAAGCAATCACGGCTGACTACGACGCACTGATCGTGCAAGGTCGTGTGCTCGTCGACCACCCAGAGCTCGTCGACGCAGACACCCCGCTAGTCGTCGACTGGTTCGATCCATTCCACGTCGAGGCGTTGCACCGAGGCGGCGCCGACCGCATCCGCCGGATCGATCTCGTCGAAGGCGCGCGATCGACACTGCTTACGCAGGCACAACGCGGTGACTTTTTTGTCTGCAGCAACACAGTGCAACGCGAACATTGGCTTGGGTGGCTGGCCGCTGCTGGTCGCCTCAATATCCACACCCATGGCGACGATCCTCTATTCAACTCCTTGATCGCGGTCGCTCCGTTTGGTATCGAGACCGACAAGATCGGGTCCCGGAAGCCGATTCAGAGCATGTTTTCTGCTGTTGGACCACATGATCCGGTCTTGTTGTGGGCCGGTGGGTTGCATGACTGGCTCGACCCTTTGCTGCTCATTCGGGCAATGCCGACGATCCTCGAAGAAAACCCTGACACCCGCCTGGTGTTCTTGGCTGGGCCACACCCCAACACCTCGATTGAGAACATGGGTGTTCGCGGCGAGGCAATCTCGTTGGCGCGGAACATGAAACTTTTCGGCAAAAACGTGCTGTTTGTTAATCAATGGGTCGAGTACGACGAACGCCTTTCGTGGGTGGCGAACGCCACGATCGGTGTCGTGGCCGATCGAGCACACCTTGAGTCGAGGTATTCACATCGCACTCGCTTGCTCGATCACCTCGCAGTCGGTCTCCCGACGGTGTCGAGTGCGGGAGATCCGCTAAGTGGAGACCTGGTCGCTCATGGCGCCGCAATTGCGACCACGCGGGACGCGCTCGAGATGGGCAAGGCAATTGCCGCGCTGATCAGTGACGAGGCACAGCTCGCCGAGATGTCGGCGGCGGCAGCTGAGCTTGCGAAAGGTCTTTCGTGGGAGCACACCCTCGAACCGCTGTCGCGTTGGCTCGAGGAGCCTCGCCCCGCTCCAGATAGGCGCGCCGGGCACACGATCGCTCCGACGAAACCGGCCTCGACCATTTCACGGCTCGGCCAGCGAGCTCGAATACACCTTGATGATGGTGGCTTGAAGCAGGTGGCGCAACGTGGTTTGCGCGCCGGCAGGCGTCGGTTCAGTAAATGATTCGCGCCGACGCACGTCTCAGGGTCGTGGTGGTCAACTACAACGGAGGTGAGTTGCTGCGACGCGCCGTGGACTCGGTGTTGTCTTCGCAATGGCCCGGCGAAATCGATGTCGTGATTGTCGACAATGCGTCCACCGATGGAAGTCTCGCGGCTGTTCGCGACCTTCCTGGTGTGCACATCATTGCTCGGCCCACCAACGAGGGGTTCGGCGCGAACAACCATGGTTTTAGTGACCTTCTCGGTGATGAGATCGAGGCCGACGTTTCTCCAGCTGACGTCGTGGCTCTACTAAATCCCGATGCGATGGTCAGGCCATCGACGTTCCGGCTGCTCGCTGCAGCACTCGACGAGGACAACATGATCGGCGCCGCGTCGCCGCTCATCATGTTCGACCGGCCCTTCGTCGATGTGCACGTCGACGGCGGCGAGCTCATGATCGATTCGGTCGAGTGCGGGTCGAGGAACGTCGCTGCACAGTGTCATGGTGTCGACGGTGCGCAGCGGTTCCCTGGAGATTCAGGCCCGTTGTGGGTCTGCCCAGCCGGCTCGACGCTGCGCATTCCTTTCGCTGCGATCGGTGATGTGATCGTGCTCGGTGTTTCTTCGGGTAGCGCTCGTCTCGATGGCGCCGCCGTTGTGGGTCCGACCGAGGTCGCGGTTCATGCGACTGATCGGCCCACACATCGAATTGTGCAGAATGCCGGAACCTTCATCGATGAACTTGGCGTCGGTCACAATCGTGGTTATGCGAAGAGAACAACCGATGATCTCGGACCAGACGCTGCCCTGTGGTGTGGCGCTGCGGTCGTCTTTCATCCCGATTACCTGCGTGCGATTGGGGGCTTCGATCCCGAGTACTTCTTGTATTACGAGGACGTCGATTTGGCGCTGCGCGGACTCGCCCACGGCTGGTCGACGAAACACGTGCCAGAGGCCGTCGTCGACCATCGTCATTCCGATCGATCGGTGCAAGGGACTCAGCTCGTCGAGGTTCTCCAGCATCGAAATCGCCTGCTCACGTTGGTCAGACATGCATCGCCCGTCGACATTGCCTCGGGTTTCACCCGGGCGGCGTTAACGCCAATGTCACTGGCGATCAGCGCCATCCGGACGCCCGATCAACGCCAAGAGCGCTTACGCCTGGCGAAGTGGCGTGCGGCTTCGCTGGGGCAGGCCCTCCGCGGGGTCAGGCACGCCCGGACTGCCAGAAACGAGATCGCTGCCACTCGCACCGTCGATCTTGCAGACGTTCGCCGGCTCAGCAAGGGCGACGTGCCCCGGAAGAGGAAGTAGGTTCAGCGAGGTGCAGATCCTGTACTTGTCGGCGCGGCCCGACCTCTTCCGCCAAACACTGGAACACGTGGCGCACTTTGCGCCCATGTTCGACGACATCGTCGTCATCGCGCCCCAACGTCTTGCCTCGAGTTTCGACGGTGTGGGCACAGTCTTGATCGACGAGGAGCTGACGGGGCGCACGACCAACGAGCTCGCGTCGATGGCGCACACCTCGCGGAATTACCTCCTCCGCACGATGGCGGCAGGTCATGAAGCGATCGCTGATGTGTTCGTGATGAGCGACGATGACAGTCGTCCGCTGGTACCCGTCGACGAGTCCACGTTCATCACCGAGGCTGGCAAACACCGTCGCCGCTGGTTTCACACCATGGCGGCGTGGCGTCGGGCGAACACCGAATTCGACGAGAGCATCCTGAACACCTGGGTACTCCTTCGCCAGATGGGCCACCCAGATCCGCTCTCGTATGCATGTCACATGCCGCAGGCGATCCTCAAAGGGCTGTACGGCGAGGTTGCAGCGAAGTTTGCGCCCTATGCCGATACCTACGCCTTGGAGGAATGGTCGACTTATTTCACGGTGGCGCCTTCGATCGCACCCGAAAAGTTTGCTGACCCCGAACCGTTCGGAACGCTTGGCTGGCCGCAGTACCCCGGCGAGTGGCCACATCAGATCACCCCACCACGCCACATCTATGAGAACCATCACCCCGAGTTGCATGAGAGCGGAGGCCTATACGACGGGCTGCCAGCATCGTGCGACCCCGAGACGATCGATGCGACGAACATCGAGAAGATCGTTCGTTGGCACCGACTCGACATTGCAGTGCGTGAGCTTGCCTTCCCCGATGACATTGAACAGCCATGGACCTCGTCCAGTCCAGGACGCAAGTTCGCGTTCAAGGGATTGAAGGCAGCGCGCAGTGCTTACCGGTATGTCAGCCTTGACGAGAGGGCTCGAATTGCTGAGCTTGAAGGTCGTATCCATCGGCTCGAAGCCGATGGTTGAGCAACACGCAGCAGCACGTCAGCTGATCCTGGCTGCCTCATCGATCACGGTGCTCACCGGTGCCGGGATCTCCACCGACTCGGGACTCCCTGACTTTCGCGGGCCCAACGGGCTTTGGACCAAGAACCCCGAGGCAGAGAAAGCCTCGAACATCGTCAACTACGTGAATGAACCCTCGGTTCGAAAGGCCAACTGGGCCCTGCGAGCCGAGGGCAAACTCTGGGCGAACGTGCACCCAAACGACGGGCATCGTGCATTGCTGCCGCTCCAAGAACGCGGCGTTCTGCACACACTGATTACGCAAAATGTTGATGAGCTGCACCAGATGTCGGGCATCGACGAGCACAAGGTCGTCGAGATCCATGGCACTACTCGAAAGGCCGGATGCCTCGACTGCGACTATCGCACGACCATGAATGCGGTAATCGAGCGTGTCCGCTCAGGCGAAGAAGACCCCTTGTGCCCAGTCTGTGACGGGCTCATGAAGTCCGCGACCATCTCTTTTGGGCAGCAGCTGATCACTGAGGATCTCTCGCGCGCACAACAAGCTGCCGATGAGGCCGACCTCTTGTTAGCGGTCGGTTCGACCCTCATGGTCAACCCGATTGCCAGCGTGGTGCCACGAGCCAAACGCGGGGGAGCGAAGCTTGTCATCGTGAATGGTGAATCGACGCCCTTCGATGAGATCGCGGATGCGGTCGTCAGCGGATCGATCAGCGAAGTCCTTCCTCGTCTCATAACCTGACCTCATGTCGAGCTTCAACGAGCTACTCGCCCATGCCATGTCGGAGATCACCGAGGTGAAGGCGACCGAGGCGGCGGCGTTGGTAGCCAGTGGAGCTGCGTTGCTCGACGTCCGAGAGCCCGATGAGACGGCGTCGGGCACAGTCGCTCGATCTGTGGTCATCCCCCGTGGCATGCTCGAATTGCAGATCGAATCAAAGCTGTCCGACAGAGCGCAAACGATTGTGGTCATGTGTGCAGCTGGGACACGCTCGGCCCTTGCAGCACAAAGAATGCAGGAGATGGGCTATACGTCCGTTGTCTCGCTCGCTGGGGGCTTCAATGCGTGGAAGGACGCCGGGCTCGGGTGGGGTGATGATGACGTGCTCACGCTGGAGCAGCGTGCGCGGTATCAACGTCATTTGAACATGCCCGAAATCGGCGAGGAGGGACAACGCAAACTTCTGAGCAGCAAGGTGCTGTTGCTCGGTGCTGGCGGCTTGGGTTCTCCCGCTGCGCTCTACCTCGCTGCGGCCGGCGTTGGCACGTTGGGCATTGTTGACATGGACGTCGTCGATGCCTCTAACTTGCAACGCCAGGTGATCCACAATCTGGATCGAGTCGGACAGAAGAAGGTCGACTCGGCCGCCGAAACCATCCGTCGACTAAATCCCGATGTTGACGTGCGGGCTCATCCCGTGCGGCTGGATGCATCGAACGTCGTTGACCTCATCGATGGGTACGACGTGGTGATCGACGGCGCAGACAACTTCCCGGCCAGGTACGTACTCAACGACGCGTCGGTCAAGCTCGGCATCCCGGTCGTGCATGGTTCGATCTTTCGTTTCGAAGGCCAGGTCACCGTCTTTGATCCGCTCAGCGGGCCGACGTACCGAGACATGTTGCCGTCGCCGCCGCCTCCGGAACTCGCGCCCAACTGTGCAGTTGCCGGGGTACTTGGTGTGCTGCCCGGCATTATTGGGTCGATCCAGGCAGTCGAAGCGATCAAGTTGTTGCTCGGCCTTGGAGACCCGCTCATTGGGCGGCTCCTGACGTTCGATGCGCTCGATATGTCGTTCTCCGAATATGCCCTGAACGTCGATCCTGACAACCAGGTCACGTACGACCGGCGTGTGGATATTCAGATCGTCGATCTCGACGGTCTGTGTGCTCCTGTCATGAACAGCCAATAGGAACCCACCCGCTAGTGTCACGTCCGTGAAAGGTCTCATTCTTTCGGGCGGGGCGGGGACGCGGCTTCGGCCGATCACCCACACCTCGGCCAAACAACTCGTACCGATCGCCAACAAACCGATCCTCTTTTATGGCATTGAGGCCATGGTCGAGGCGGGTATTACATCGATCGGCATCATCATCAGTCCCGAGACTGGCGACGACATCAAGTCTGCAGTTGGTGACGGCAGCCGCTTCGGCGCCTCAATCACCTGGATTCGCCAAGACGACCCTCTCGGCCTCGCACACTGTGTGCTCATCGCACGCGACTTTCTCGGCGATGACGAGTTCGTGATGTACCTCGGCGACAACATGCTCGAACAAAACCTGATCGGCTTTGTCGATGGTTTCCAGCAGCAGCGATCGAGCCCGGAGCTCGGGAGTTCGGGCGGGCCGGTTGCGCAGATCTTGCTGGCTCAGGTCGACGACCCTCGGTCGTTCGGCGTCGCAGAAGTGACGGCGGAGGGTTCGGTTGTTGCCCTGGTCGAGAAACCAGAGAATCCACCGTCGGATCTCGCACTTGTGGGCGTTTATCTGTTCGACGCAACGATTCACGAGGCTGTTGCCGCCATCGAGCCCAGCGAGCGAGGCGAGCTCGAGATTACCGATGCGATCCAATGGCTCATCGATCAAGGGCACTTCGTGGCGCACGATGTGCTCGTGGGCTGGTGGCTCGACACGGGCAAGAAGGATCCGCTGCTCGAGTGCAATCGATTGGTTCTCGACACGATCGAACCATCCCTGGACGGCGAGATCGACGAAGGCTCGCAGGTTGTTGGGCGGGTGCGAATCGCTGCCGGCGCCCAGATCGTCAACTCGACCATTCGCGGCCCGGCAGTCATCGGAGCAAACACGGTCGTGTCGAATTCATACATCGGCCCGTATTCGTCCGTGGCGTCCGATTGCACGATCACCTCGGCTGAACTCGACCACTCGGTGATCCTGTCGGGCTCTTCGATCGCCAACGTCGCTCGGATCACGGATTCGTTGATTGGCTCACATGTCGATGTCGACCGCGGCACCCACGTGCCGGCTGGCATTCGATTGATGCTGGGCGATCATTCCCGCGTTGAACTGGAAGGCTGATTCATGGCAAACCTCGTTGAGTCGACGGTGATCGATGGTGTCATCATCGTCGAACCGACCGTCCACTCCGATGACCGCGGGTACTTCATCGAGACCTACCGTCGAGAGTGGTTCGGCCTCGGCCGGGAGATGATCCAGGGCAATCGGGGAAATCGTCAGGCGGGGTCCGTCGTCGGTCTGCACTATCACCTACATCAGGCGGACTATTGGTACGTGCCCTTCGGGCATGCCCGGGTCGTGTTGCATGACCTTCGTGTCGGATCGCCGACCGATGGGGCCACGCAGATGCTCGACATGGGTGAAGTCGACGGTGCAGAGAACAACCATCTCGGTCTCTTCATCCCGCCAGGGGTAGCCCACGGGTTCGGCTCGATCAGCGACTGCGTGATCACGTACCTGGTCGATGGGTACTACAACCCAGCCGACGAGCTCGGTGTGTTGTGGAATGACCCGGCTATCGGAGCGGACTGGGGTATCGATTCACCGATTCTCTCCGAGCGCGATGCCTCGAACCCGAAACGTCTCGACATCGACCCTGGCCGTACTCCGTACGCCAGCATCCGAACCTGAGGAAGACATGAAACTTTTTGTCACCGGCGCGGCCGGGTTTATTGGATCCAACTATGTGCGTTGGATCATGAACAACACCGATGCCGAGGTCACGGTTTTCGATGCCCTCACCTATGCAGGCGTCCGCGAGAACCTGGCCGATTTCGAAGACTCGCCACGTTTCTCCTTCGTCCTTGGCGACATCACCGACCGGGACGCAGTGTCGGGTGCCATGCCGGGCCACAGCCACGTGGTGCACTTCGCTGCTGAATCACATGTTGACCGGTCGATCATGGGTCCCGATGCCTTCATTCACACCAACGTCGGTGGCACCAACGTCGTGTGTGATATCGCCCGTATGAACGACGTCGAACGGTTTCTGCACATCTCGACCGATGAGGTCTACGGCTCGATCGACGAAGGAAGTTTCGTCGAGACCGATGGACTTGAACCTCGCTCGCCGTACTCGGCATCGAAAGCATCGTCGGACCTCGTTGCTCTGGCCTACCGCGAAACGTATGGCCTCCCAGTGGTCATCACCCGCTCGGCGAACCAGTTCGGGCCATACCAGTTTCCCGAAAAGGTGATCCCGCTTTTTGTCACGAATTTGCTCGATGGGGAAACCGTGCCGCTTTACGGCGATGGGTTGAACATTCGCGACTGGACGTTCGTCGAAGACAACTGCGCTGCCGTGCAGGTCGTTCTCGAACGCGGGACCGAGGGCGAGGTCTACAACATTGGTGCAGGCAACGAGTTGACCAACAAGGAGCTCACACACGCCATCCTGGAGCGTTGTGGGAAGGACGAGAGTTCGATCGAGTACGTCGAAGATCGCCTTGGTCACGACAGGCGATACAGCATCGACACGACGAAGATCCGCGCAATGGGCTGGGCCCCCCAACGCTCATTCGATGACGCCCTCGACGAAACAGTCGCCTGGTACACGGCGAATCGCCCATGGTGGGAGCCGCTCAAGGCGGCCGTGAAGAACCGATAACACACCCCTCGACGCATGACCCGAATTCTTCTCACCGGAGCGAACGGCCAGCTCGGCACTGATGTCGTGTTGGCTGCATCACATCTCGACCTCCACGCCTTCACCCGATCGGGACTCGACGTCACCGATGTGTCGCAGGTGCTCGACGTGGTCGGACAGGTCATGCCCGACGTCATCATCCACGCTGGTGCATACACCGCAGTTGACGACTGCGAAGGTTCCGAGGAGATTGCGCACGCAGTGAATGGTGCGGGCACAGCCAACGTTGTTTCTGCGGCGGCCCGCTTCGCCAGTCGAATGATCTACCTGTCCACTGATTACGTGTTCGACGGGACGAAGATCGAACCGTACGTCGAGACGGACGAACCGAATCCTGCCTCTGTGTATGGAGCATCGAAGCTTGCTGGCGAGAACTCGGTTGCTGAACTTGGGTCGGCGGGTCTGGTCGTTCGAACCTCGTGGGTGTGCGGTGCGCACGGCTCGAACATGGTCAAGACGATCCTTGGTGCTGCAGAACGCCACCCCGTCTTGACCTTTGTTGATGACCAGGTCGGCAAGCCGACTTTCACCGCTGACCTCGCGCAGGCGTTACTGGTACTGGCTGATCGATCTGACTCGGGAATCATGCACGTGACCAACGAGGGTGTGGTTTCTTGGTATGAGTTCTGCCGCGAGGTGTTGAGCGCTGCGGGCCTCGATCCTGACCGGGTCAAGCCGTGTACGACGCACGAGCTTCAGCCACCACGGCCCGCGCCCCGCCCAGCCAACTCGGTACTCGCCAACAGTCGCTTTCCAGAACTCGGGATTCCTCTCCTTCGCGACTTCCGCGAACCGCTGGCAGAAGTGGTCCGCGATCTGACCTTCTGACCCGGCTCCAGTACCGTGGCGCGATGCACCGCACCTTTGTCGCGCGCGCCGCGCTCCTGGTTCTCGCCGTCTTGGCGGGATCGGTCTCACCGGCCGCGGCCCAAGATGGCGACGGAGACGCGTCATCCCCGGGAGCGTTGACCGTGACCGGGCATGGGTGGGGCCATGGACGCGGGATGAGCCAATACGGTGCGCTTGGGTACGCCGTGAACTTCGGGTGGTCGAGCGAAGAGATACTGGATCATTACTACGGCGACACCACAGCGGGCGTCGTCGCAAATTCTGTGCTGACCGTACGCATTGAGTCGGCCAGTGATCAGGCCACGGTGGCTGCGGTCGATAGCGGTGTGGTCGTGCTCATCGACGACGCCGACAACGTCACCCACGTCGGCACGGGTGGTGCGATTCGGTTGACCGCCGTCGACGGGGGTTTCGTGCTGGCGGATGCGCCCACATGTGCTGGCCCGTTCATCGACCGAAATGGTGTGCTCGATGCGGAGACGATTCGTATCAGCAGTGCTGATACTGCTGCGGTCCAGAGCCTCAGCGGTACTGTCGGCGCTGGTTCGATTGTGATGGGCGACTGGGACGGCGACGGCGACGATGAAGCCGCGACGGCAAACGGAACGAGCTGGACTTTGTACAACGGCACGTTCACCAACCCGGCCGTGGCCGTGCGAACCACGTTCGAGATGCCGTCGGGCATGCCCGTCAGCGGCGATTGGGACGGCGATGGTGTCGACACCGCAGGTGTCTTCAACGATGGCACCTGGCTCCTCGGCAACGGGTCGGCGAACACCTCTGAGCTCTCGTTCGGCCAAGCTGGTGACACCCCACTGGTCGGTGATTGGGATGGCGACGGGAACGACGACCTCGGCGTTCGTCGTGGCAACACGTGGATGCTTTCCCCTGGTGGCGGTGCGGCGCTGATCGAGTTCGATTGGGGTTGGCTCGGTGACACCCCGCTGGTCGGCGATTGGGATGGCGACGGGATCGACGACGCCGGGCTGTTGCGTGCAAGAGAGTGGACTCGCCGCCCTCGGATTGGGACGACGCTTGGCACTCCGCTCGCAACGCTGACGTATGCGAACAGACTTCGCTATCTCGTCGGCGACTGGGACGGTGATGGAGTCGACGAACCGGGACGCCACGACGAGGGAGTGATCAGACTGCCGCTCGAGGGCGCTGGCGAGCCCGCAGAATCAATCACGCCTCGGCTCGACCCGAACCTTCCTCTCGCCGAGACGATCCAGCGCTGTGTGAGCAGCACCGAGCAGCGTTACTACCGAGGCGAGCTACGCGCAGTGCGCAACGGTGGCAATCAGCGCACCGTGAACGCGGTCAGCGTCGAGGCGTACCTGCGGGCCGTCGTTCCCCTGGAAATGCCTGCGAGCTGGGCCGCTTTGGGCGATGGGGTCGGTGCAGAGGCGTTGGAGTCACAAGCGGTCTCGGCCCGGTCCTACTCATTGGCCGAAAACCGAACGAGCTACGCCCAGACCTGTGACACGATCTCGTGCCAGGTGTACGGCGGCCGCGCCGTGCGCCGCAGCGGTCAGCTGACTAGCAACGAGCACCCATTATCCAACCTTGCGATCAGCGAAACCTCTGGCGTCGTGCGAATGCGAGACGGTGAGGTTGCACGAACCGAGTTCAGCTCGTCGACTGGTGGCTGGACGGCCGGTGGTGTCTTCCCCGCTGTCGAGGATCTCGGAGACGCCGTCGACATCAATCCGAACCACGATTGGGATGTAGAGATCGACATCACCGACATCGAGGCTCGATGGAGCGGACGCACACTCGACCGCATCTTCGTGTCCGAACGTAATGGCCTTGGTCAGGACGGTGGTCGTGTCTTCGAGGTGACCCTGCTGTTCGGTGACGAGACGTTCACGATCAGCGGAAACGACTTCAGACGGGCGTTTGGGTTGAAGTCAGACTGGTTCAGCATTGCCTGGACCCGCGACAAGCCGAGGACGGACTGTATCTGTCCAGACGAGTGGCCAAGTGAAGAGCTCGAGTCAGAGTTTCTCGATATCGAGTGAGGCAAGCACGCCGTTGACGATGGGCACGAGCACTTCGCGTCGCCGGTGACCGCCGAGCACGACGTAAAGACAGAAGGCTCGTCCGCCGGCGTTGAAGAAGACCTGACGCCCTGACTGACCCGAGAGCGTCCGTTGCATCTGCTGGGGATGAAACTCTTCGGGGGTGAGCAGTGGAATGCCTGAACGTGCGAACAGCGGCGTATCAGCGCTCTCCGGGCCATGTTCGAACAAGACGACGAGAATTGCTCCCGAGTTCATGATCTCGACTGCGCCGCTGCCGAAATCACCTCGTTCTGGCGGGAGCGCGAAATTGGCAAGGTGGACGACGTTGCGGGCCACTTCAGTATCGCCGGAAGGGCCTCCGAGGCTCCGGCCCTCGACAGTTGGCGCGCGATTGAAGATCTCTCCCTCCCAACCGGTGGGAAGCGAAACGGACAATCCTCCAGCGGACAAAGGTGTCATCGTTCTGGTCCTTTCTGCATCATGTGATCACGCCCACAAGACCAATTGCTGAGGCAAGTGCAAGCGACGCAACAGCGCCGGATCGGGATTGAGTACGTAGAGCATCGAGGTGTTGATGGAAGTGGCGTAGAGCGTCGGGGGAGTCGACCCCTCGTGCCAGGAGAACAGTGGCGCCTCTGACGACCCCGAAGACGGCACCCAACAGGACCGCGGCACCCACGGAACCGACGAGCAGCATCGAGATGACGAGCAGGTGCACGAGTGGGGTGGTGATGATCGTCGAGATGCCGAAGCCGAGCTCGGCACCGAATCCGCCTCCGTAGACCCAACCTCGGTAGTTCTGAATCCAATTCTCATTGACCTGGCGCGACCTGCTCGGAAGCCATCGCTCCTGACTTGTGGCCTCGATAACGAGGGCGGCCAGTGCAGTCAGGAGGACCAGGATTGTTCGCGTCTCTACCGACAGGTTGACGAGACGCAGGACCAACCACCCAACTAATCCAAAGACCAGCCCGAGCATGGTTCCACCAAGGGCGCTACCGGCCACGTGCGCGGACGCAGTGCGGCTGAAGGTGTTGTTGCGACTCCGTTCACCGAACGGATGGATGCTCGAGAGCATCGATTCGCCTCAAGGAGACCAGGTGGATCGCAGCGCTCCAGCGACTGCGGCCACGAGGCCAGCGACAAGAATCGCGTTCACGATCACGGTGTCTCGGCGTCGATGCCGTGTGGGTACAGCGTGGGATCGTCGGGGGTGATACCCGCGGCCTCGAGCTCTTGGTCGATTCGTTTCTCGTTCTCGACTTCGGTGTCGGCCTCTGCTCGGGCAAGCAGCGATCCGACCTGAGTCCAGGTGGAGGCTGCCCCTTCGCCCTCGATGCTGCCGGTTGGGCCATCGACGAGCACGAAGTAGGGCGACACAGGCACGCCGTAATCGTTCCACGCATCAGACGACATGATCACGGTGTGGTTGCCCGGAGCGAGGTTCTGGAGAGCAGCGGGGCTCTCCTCGTCGTTGCTGCGGGTGACGATGACCAAACGGTCGACGGTACGAGGAAGCGCCGGATCGTTCCGGAACGCATCCCAGAACCCCCGACACGTGGTGCATCCGCTTGTGAGAAACGCCAGAAGTGTTCGTTCGTTACGGTTTTGCAGTGCAACTGCTATGCCGCCACCGCGAGGTGTCGTGCCGTTGATGTCATGCACGCTGCCATCGCCGGTGCCCTCGACGACGCGTTCGCTGGCGTGCGGAACAGGCTTTCGAGCCGGCGCATCGATCGACGTCGTCGCGCCCCCAGCTTCGGAGTCATCGTGCCCGAAGGTCACGCCCATTTCGTTGAATGCTCGAAGCATCTCCCCGTGGCTCCGAAGCAGACCGATCACAAGAATCGTGAGAAAGAAGACGACAACAGCAAGTGTTGCAACGACGGCGGTCATGATGGCAATCGTCCGGGGGTCCACTCGGCTGCCTGCCACGTGAGTGGAATGGCATCAGGGTGACCGAAGGTGATGTTTGTTGTTGGTCCACCGCGGAACTGCCACTTCCCGCCAGCGCGAACCATACCGAGCTGAGTTTTGCCGTTGCGGTTCCAGTCGCCGATGACATAGGTGGGCCGGTATGAACCCCACCAATGGCGAATCTGAGGGGATCCCTTGGTCGCTCGATTGCGAAGCAGCCATCGGGTGTTCGGACGTTGTGGGCGCGCACGCTCGCGAATGATGCCGATACCGGTGACTCCATCACCGTTCCAGTCACCTGTGACGGGGACATCGGTCTTGCGGCCGTACCAGAACGATCGATCGGGTTCGCCGGCGGACGCTGTTTCACGAAGGCGCCAGCGTCGCGAGTTGGCCTCGCGCATGCCGATGCCGAACGTGCCGTTTCCGTTCCAATCGCCCACGACGGGGGTGTCACCGGCGTTGCCGAATGTGAAGCTGTAATCGGCTGGACCTGAAGAGTTCTCGTTTCGCAGGATCCACTGGTTGCCACGCACGACGCCGACGGTCCAGGTGCCGTCACCGTTCCAGTCGCCCATCACCGGGATGTCGCCGGGCTGGCCGAAGCCGAAGGTGATCGTTTCGACGACGCCTTCGTTGCCTACCGAGTATGCGAGGGTCCAGGATCCGTTGTGGAACGTCGCGGGCAGGGCGCCACGTTCTGGCGTTGGTCGCTCGAGGCAGGGGCGATTGTGCCAACGGGTGTTGTTGTCTGTCGCCGTCGCTGTTGTGCAGGTGGGGTCGAAGCGCCAGGGCGGCGTGCAGGTGACAACTCGGCACACAATCGGGCCGAGACAAGAGATTTGTTGGTTGCACTGCCCGTACCGAAAGGCGGTGCAGCAGGCTTTGCGGTTCCCGCAGTCGCCATCGGCGCAGGTGCAGTCGCAAAGGTCCGTAAGTCGGGTGACTCCACCAGGACCACAGGGCCCGGCAGGGATTGCGTTGCAGTCGAGGTAGTACCTCGGACCGGGAGCACCACTGGCTGTGCAGAACGATGAACCATCGACCTTCCACCATCCGGCGGGAACGGTGTCGGCGGGACACGAGTTCTCGCCGGTGAGCGTGCAACAGAACTCGGTGTAGCCGTCGCAGCAGGTGGAGCCGCAGTCGCAGTCTTGATTGTTGCATCTGCAGATTGCGGCGTAGGCGGTTCCGGGCTTGAGCACGTATGCCGTTGGCACGGTTGCGAGTGCTGAGCCAGCCAGTGCGGTCTTAGTCAGGAATCCGCGACGTGATGTGTGGCCTGCGATTGCGGTGCCAGCGCGATCGACGAGTCGGAGGCTCATGAGTCACCTCGAAGGGAGAAGGTCGCAGGCGCAGGTTTTGCGGTGCCCCTCGCGAGGGCGAGTGTGCGAGGTAGTTCGGTCAAGGCAGCAATGGCCACAACGGTTCCAAGTGCGATTAGTAGCACGAGTAAGGATGCCGAGAAGGCCGAGCCGTCAAAGTCAGAGAGTCGAACGGGATCGGCTATCGCCAGGCCCGAAATCGCGGCGGCGGCGGCGTTGAATGCAGCGTGTCCAGGTGTCGGCGGTGTGTCTTCGCGTCCGAAACAACCGCAAGAACCGGCGATGTCACCGTCACGAAGCGCCCAAAAGATGAAAACGGTGAATGACGCGTAGGCGGCGGCCACGCCGGCCCAAAGGATCGGTGAACCGGTGACGAACGCCCCGATGGTGAGAGCGACTTCGCCAAGCCCCAGGATTCTGGTCGAGAGCATCGGCGAGGGGATCTTGAGAGCCCGGAGTGCCGTGGCTGTTGCCGAGGGCCTGGCGATTTTGGCCAAGCCAGCAACCAAGAGCACTCCGGTCACTATGTAGAGGGGACCTGAAAGGGCGTTCACTTGAGCAGATCGTAGTAGCCCGTAAGGCCCGAGCGGTGGTACTAGTGTGTCCGCCTATGCCTATGCGATTCGTTGTCATCGGAGGTGGTCCCGGTGGGGTGGCTGCAGCTACACATGCCGCTCGATTGGGAGCCGAGGTAACCGTCATCGAGCGAGACATCATCGGTGGTGCTGCACACCTCTGGGACTGCATCCCTTCGAAGGCGATGATCGCCACCGGCGGAGCGTTGTCCTTCCTCTCCCGAAGCGAAGGAATGGGCCTCGAGCAGGTCACTCCTACGATCGACATAACAAACCTTTCTGAGCGCCTGGCGAACATCCTCGGGCATCTCGAGTCGGCCAACAACGATCTCCTGAGCAGCCAGAACGTGAAGATCCTTCAGGGGACAGGCCGTCTGACCGGGCCGCATTCTGTTGAGGTTGCGATGCTTGACGGTTCGGTGGAGAAGTTGGAGGCCGACACGATTCTCCTGTCTACGGGAAGCCGTCCGCGAGTTCCCGACTGGTGCACCCCAGATCGTGAGCGAATTCTGACGACGCGCGATGCGTACCCGCCGCCGGAGATTCCCGAACACCTCACGATCGTGGGGTCTGGTGTCACCGGCGTGGAGTTCGTGCATATGTTCTCTTCGCTCGGTGCAAAGGTCACGCTGATCGTCAGTCGCCAGCACGTGTTGCCCGACAAGGACCCAGAGGTCGCCTACGAGCTCGAGCAGAACTTCATCGAACGTGGTGTCAAGTTATTGAAGGGCGCGCGATCGACCAGTATCGAACGGTCCGGTGACACCGTCACTGTGCGCTGCGATGACGGCCGAGTCGTGGAGAGCTCACATGCGCTACTCGCGATTGGTTCCATTCCGAACTCCGATGGCCTCGGTCTCAAGAATGCTGGCGTCGAGCACGAGTCAGGGTTCATCCCGATCAATCACAACGGCCAGTCCAACGTGGCGCACATATACGCAGCCGGCGATCTCTCCGGAAAGCTGCCGCTGTCCTCTGTGGCCACGATGCAAGGCCGCAAGATTGCCGAGCACATGATGGGCATGCACCAGGATCGGCCGCATCGACACATCAACTACAGCGAGGCTGCGTCGGCCATTTTCACCGAGCCCGAGATCGCCGATGTTGGCGTGTCTCAGGCAGATGCCTTCGCTCACGGCCGAAAGGTGCGGGTGACCAAAGTCCCGTTCTCGGCGTCGGCGAAAGCGTTGATCAATGACGACCCTCGCGGTTTCGTGAAGCTGATCTCGGATCCAGCCACAGGTGTGGTCCTCGGTGGTTCGATCGTGGGGCGTCACGCCGCCGAACTCATTTCGATCATTGCGCTCTGTGTAGCGAACCAACTCACAGTTGCCGATCTCAACGAAACCATGTTCGTCCACCCCACGCTCTCAGAGACCTTGAGCGAAGCCGCCGAGTAACCCGGGCTTCGCCCTCCAGCGGTCGCAATCCGTCGCTGCGCTCCTCGATGCTCGGCTGCTACGCCGGAGGCGCCTTTCCGTCGTTCGTCTCTCACTCCTGGGGTGCTGGCGTCTGTCTGTGCGTATATAGGCACACGTGAGTCTCTATACGCCCTACGTGGCGAAAGGGGTCTGACCCCTTTTTGAAAAAAGGTGCCAGGTCGCTGTGTCGGACGTCACACTCACGGGCACACGTGAGTCTGTATACGGCCTACGGAAACGCCTCTGGCGGGAGGAGAGCGGAGCTCGCGTAGCGACCATGTCGGCCTCCGCGGATGTCGGGCGGAAGCCCCGACGTGTAATCGCGAAGCCCGGGAGTTAAAGACTCTCGATCTTGACCAATAGGTCGCCAGAGCCGACCGAGTCGCCGGTGGCGACTTTGACTTCTGCAATGGTGCCGTCGATGTCGGCGGCGATCGAGTTCTCCATCTTCATGGCTTCGAGAACCACGACTGCGTCGCCGGCACTAACCGAGTCGCCAACGGCGACTTTCACACCCACGATGGTCCCCTGCATTGGGGCGACGACCTCGCCGTTGCCACCGGCGGACCCGCCGCTGCTCGACGCTCCCGCCGAACGTTTCTTGCGTGCGGGGGCCGCCGAGGTAGCCGTTTCAGGAACCCAGAGTTTGACGTCATAACGACGCCCGTTGACCTCGACAGGGACCTGCTTCTCGATGAGTGGTTCGTCATCGAGGCTCGCTGGCGGTCCGACGGTCGAACGAATCCCGGTGAGATCTAGCCCATTCTCGACCCAGTTCGTCGAGTGGGTGATGTTCGCAAACTCTTCGGCCTCGAGTATTGCGATGTCGGCGGGAATCGTCGTGGCGACACCTTCGATGACCAGTTCGTCGAGCGCTCGAAGTGCTCGGCTAATGGCCGTGGGTCGATCCTTGCCCCAGACACAGAGCTTGCCAATGAGGTTGTCGTAGAACTGGCTTATCTCATCGCCCGAGTTGTAGCCGGTGTCGAACCGAGTGCCGAAGCCGTCGGGTGAGGCGAGCGTCGTAATCGGGCCGGGTGAGGGGAGAAATGCGCCCTCGGCAGGATCTTCGGCGTTGATCCGGATCTCGATGGCGTGGCCGCGAATCTCAATCTCGTCTTGAGAGAACTCGAGAGGTTCGCCAGAGGCCACTCGAAGTTGTTGCTCGACGAGGTCGATGCCGGTGACCAGCTCGGTCACCGGGTGCTCCACCTGCAGCCGTGTGTTCATCTCGAGGTAGTAGAACTTGCCATCCTCATAGAGGAACTCGACGGTGCCCGCGTTGGTGTAGGCAGAACCGACAGCCACCTTGATCGCAGCCTCGCACATCTCGTCGAGGATCTTCTTGTCAATTCCAGGTGCTGGGGCTTCTTCGATCAGTTTCTGATGCCGTCGTTGCGCCGAGCAATCGCGTGTTCCGAGGGCAACGCAGTTTCCATGCTGGTCAGCGAGAACCTGCACTTCAACGTGTCGCGGGTTGGACAGGAACCGCTCCATGTAGATCTCGTCGCGTCCGAAGTATGCGAGCGCTTCTCGCTGAGCGGACTCGATGGCACTCTCGACCTCATCAGGTCCGCCAACGACCTTCATGCCACGCCCGCCGCCTCCGTACGCAGCCTTGATGGCGATTGGCCATCCGTGGGTTTCGGCAAAGGTGTGGACTTGGTCAGGACCCGTGATCAAGTCGGTCGTCCCGGGTACGCCGAGCACGTTGACCTTTTCGGCTGCCTCGCGAGCGGAGATCTTGTCGCCCATAACTTCGATCGCTGCAGGTGGTGGTCCGATGAAGGTCACGCCCATCTCGGTGATCGCCCTGGCGAAGTCTGCATTCTCGGAGAAGAAGCCGTAACCCGGATGCACGGCGTCGGCACCGCTCTCGGTGATGATCTCGAGCATCCGGTCGGTGTTGAGATATGACTCGGCAGCGGTTTGGCCGCCGAGTGCGTAGGCCTGATCAGCGAGGCGCACGTGGAGCGAGTTGCGGTCGAGTTCGGAGTAGACGGCAGTCGTGGTCACACCGAGCTCGCGGCACGCCCGGATGATTCGGACTGCGATTTCTCCCCGATTTGCGATCAGAACGTTTTGGAACATCCCCTTGTCGTAGTCGACGAGGTCGGGTCAATGCGAGTTGGCTCTGCGGGATTTGCGGGACACACTCGCTTCTATGGAGCTTGAGACCGCGGCCCACGGCCGTTTCCAACTTGTGTCGTGGACCCAGGTGACG
>RCNE010000597.1_pt1 | contig 19501 bp, 16 predicted proteins | sample 2041361 | NCBI WGS metagenome assembly RCNE01 (sample SAMN09708229, study PRJNA481090) | Marine sediment metagenome, whole genome shotgun sequencing project.
CATCCCTGCTCCATCGCACTTCCACACACTGACCAGGTTTGACAGCATGATCAAATTGGGTGACCGGCTCACCATCCACAAAGACCTGCCTGTCTCTCAGGACAGCTTTAATGATTTTACGGGTTTTATGTGGCACGTTACTAATAAGGCTCGGAAGAAGTAAATCATCTTTCTTGATCGTAAAAGACGAGGAAGGATTCACTTTTTTCTCCATGGAATGGCGACGATGTCTGTCATATTTCATCTGGTTCACGACCTCTGAGTGATTCTGTCCCCGTCGGGAAAAATCGTTTTATCCTGCTGTGGCAGAGATATCTTTATTCTATTGTATAATAGTCACAATAGTTCAAAACGCCCTACCTTTAATCAGCAATCATATCGTAAACGTTTTTACCGTTGTAAGCGGGGGCGTGTCCAAAAAAATATTATCTTTAGGGGCTTAAGGAAGATCAGGGAGCAATGGATTTGAGCAGGTAGCCCAGGATGGAATGTTCTCAACCCCTGTCTCGGACCGGTCAGATAGAGATAGTCTTTGTTAACACTGCAACCCCTGCACACCCTGGCGGCCAGGTCTCCATGGGGCTTCGGTTCTGGTGTCAATGAGAGGGGGTGATGGATCAGGCGCCGGCTTCTAATTCCTGGTAAATCGCTCGTGCAAAAAATTCCACCGTATATGGCTTTTTGATGTAAGCACCTGCTCCAAGCGCCTGGGCTTTTCGAACGCTTGTATTGTCCGAAAAGCCGCTTGCTATTATCGCCTTCTGGCCCGGTCGAATTGAAGCTATCTTCTCATAGGTCGCACAGCCATCCATCCCGCCCGGCATAATCATGTCCAGAATGAGGAGGTCAAAGTGCTGACTGCCGCAGATCTCAATAGCTTCTTCACCTGAGGAAACCGCTTTCACATTATAGCCAAGCAGGGTAAGAATTCGAGAGGCAAGTTCCCGTTGTTCTTCCATATCGTCAATAACCAGAACATCCTGTCCATTTCCTTTGTAACTCTGCAGTTCAATGATATCCGATTCAGGGATCTCTTCCCGGGTCGTTGTAAAGTATAATGAAAATTCCGTCCCCTTACCAGGAGCGCTCGATATATCGATAAAGCCATTCAGATCCTTGATGGTCCCCCAGACAACTGCCATCCCAAGTCCCGTTCCGCTGCGACCCATGATCTTACTTGTGTAAAAAGGCTCAAAAATACGATTTATTTCTGATACTGACATACCAACGCCGGTATCCGATATCCTCAAGACGCTGTATTCTCCTCGGGGTATAATTTCAAACCCTGTATAATCAACATCCAGAAATTGATTTTCTGTCTTGATCGTAAGTGCGCCACCGCCCGGCATTGCCTCCACCCCATTTACAAATACATTCATCAGAACCTTGGAGAGATGTACCATGGATCCGCTAACATTGTAGAGGTTATCATGGAGATCGAGCGTAAAGGTGACCCCTTCTGCCTGCCGAATTATCTCACCCTTTTCAGGACTCACCCAGAAATCCCTGATAACAGCATTGAGGTTAAGGACGGAAACATTACCAAACCCGCGCCTGGCCAAGGTCAGAAGATCCTGGACAATTGCGGCCGCTCGTTCACCCGATTTTTTAATGATATTAAGCGGCACGGTCATCGGGTCATCAGGAGAGCGATCGATCAGCAGCATATCGGGGTAACTGACAAGACCTGACAAGATATTGTTCAAATCATGTGCGACACCACCCGCCAAAAGACCGATTGCCTCCATCTTCTGGGCATTTTTCAAACGGTTCTGCAACTCAACGTGCGGTGTTACATCTCGTATATCAACCACATAACCATGTATCTCACCACTGTCAGAGTGATAGGGGCTCAAGGTAAAATTCAGGTATCGATTAAGAACGGGGTTCGGCTGGGGTCTAACTTGTAGATCGACGATGCGCCCCTCCAGGCATGAGGAGACTGCACTCTCCAGCTCATCTTTGAAAAACTCCTCGCCAAAAACGTCCTTAACGGACATACCGTCGATCCTTACCCCGGAGACGGTTACGATGTTGCGATACTGACTGTTATAGAGGACATGACGATGATTCAGGTCAATAAGAGCCATTGCATCACTGGAGGCCTCGACAATGCGGGCGTATTTGCGTAGCTCCTCCTCGGCTCTCTGCCGTTCTTCCACCTGGGCTTCAAGCTGCTCGTTGCTTTTCGTCAATTCCATTGTTCTCTTTTTAACCTGATATCTGAAAAGCACCGTGGCCCCAAGCAGCAACGAAACTGTTCCAACCACGCCATAGAACAGATAAAAGATCCACTGTGGAAGTGAATCCTGTCCGCTGACAACGAACCAGCGGTTAACCGATCGATAATATATCGAATTTTCATCCATCTTGAAGGACGTCAGATAGCTATCAATCTTGGCGATGATTAGCTCATTTTTCCCTTCAGGAACGGCATAGCGCATTTCAATCGGATTAAAGATTACCGGCGTCGCCTTAATTCGATAACTGGCCTTGTTTCTATTACCGTAGAGACGGTTGACAACACCAACATCGACAAAATTTGCATGAAGCATCTCAAACACGGTCTCATATTCATCAGTCTCAAGAAACCTGCATGAAATATTGAAATTCTCAGTCATATCCTTAAGAACCTGAAAATGGATATCCCCCTGCTTCACCCCGATTTTTTTACCTTCAAGCTCAATCAGGGAAGTAAGGCTGGTGCCATCAGGGACATAGAGTTCAGCCCAGTTGGCCATCACCGTTTCATAGGTATAGTCAACAAATTGCTCTCGCTCTTCCACATAGGCAAGTGCTGGTAAAAGGTCGATGGTGCCAGCTTTAAGTTCATCATATAACTCTGAGAAGTGGCCGGGGACATACTCAAGTTCCCAGCCCTCATTGATAGCAATTTCTTCAAGAATATCAATAAATAACCCTCTTGCCTTGCCACCATTATCCTCAAAAATGGTCGGTTTATTATTGTAAACACCGACTCTGAGAACCTCTTTTGCATATATAGTGGAGGCAGGGCATAGAGATATCAGGAAAAAAACAGTACTGACCAGGCAAACGTAAGAGAGCAATGCAATCTTGTCCATCCTGGAACACGTCCCTGTTCCGGTTCGTTTAGCAGATTTAGCGATTTTTTCTCTCATGCGGTAATGATCTGATTAATATGGGTTGCTTATACTCTGGTATATGTCAAAAAGAGGGCTGCAGTCAAATAGTATTGCAGATACGTGTCGTACTTTTAAGACCAACTCCTAAAAATTTATCTGCATGAAATACCCATCATTTCAAGGCGCTACTCTTGTTTTTTGCCAAGCATACCAGCATTGGATACCTGCTCATGAACAACGGCCATCCCCCAGATCATTCACCGACATCCGTCAGAAATTCCCGAGCGCCTAAATGATAAAAACCTGATATAATCGGTGCTATGGCTCTTGGTTGATCTTTCATTGCCATGAGCACGAACCAAACAAAGACACTCATTTCAGGTCTGAGAGCGCCAGCTCAGCAACCTTTATTCTGAGGAAAAAGCACAAGATGGATGAGGAACTGGTAACGGTCATCAAGGATTTTCTGGAAATGGGCCATGTGGACAATATTGTGGCAATGTTTCACCGTAATCATGAGTATTACCACTGGACGGGAGCTATTCTTGATGACGAACGGTTTAATGTTCGCCTTGGTGTCTCCGTCCTCTTTGAAGAGCTTAAAAAACGGGAACCGGAAGCGCTTGATAGCGCCAGGGCATCCCTTCTGCCCCTGTTGAAATCAGAAAAGCCGCACATCCGCGGTGAAGCAGTCAGTGTCCTGGGCATCATCGGCTCAGAAGCTGCCTGCGATGCCATAAAAACGATGCTCGAAGACAAACAACCCCAGATTCGTGAAGTCGCAGCAGACATACTGACCGAGCTGGGGTGTAACCTGGATTGCTAAGGGTTCCTTTTAAGAATGCTCAACATCATCATAAAAAGGCGCCATGCAATCATTGAGCTTAAGATATTTCCGGTAGATAGTATCGTAGACCGTCACGGCCGATGACTGCGGCTGGCAGCGACTGGCCTCATCAAGCCGCACAAAGCGGGCTGTTATCTCATCTATGGCTGTCTTTTTGCCTTTCACTGTTTCATCACACCACAGAGCCTGCATTGCCGCACCTGCAGCACCGGCCTCCTCCTGCTCCAGGCAGACAACCTCACAATTGAATATATCTGCGACAATCTGCCGCCACAGACCGCTTTTGGCACCGCCACCTGCCAGCCTCACTTCTTTTGGCTCAATTCCATTCTGCCTGATTATATCAAGCCCATAACGTAATCCGAAGGTGGCACCTTCCATTGCGGCTCGACATATCATCTCAGCACCCATATTCAGGCTGCTCAACCCGGTTAGTGTGGCCTTTGCCAACGGCAGGGCCGGTGTCCGTTCACCGTTAAAATATGGCAACAGCAACAAGCCCCCGGCTCCCGGCTCGACAGCCGCTGACTGTTGATTAAACTCAGATAATTCCATGTTGAACAGATCACGTACCAGTTCAGTTGCAACCGTTACATTCATTGTACAAACGAGCGGCAGCCAGCCGCCGGTCGATGAGCAGAAGGACGCCAGTTCTCCACGATGATCGATAATCGGATGATCTGAATAGGCGTAAATCGTCCCTGAGGTTCCCAGACTGGCAGTTACTACCCCTTCTTTGACGTTTCCTGTGCCAATCGCCGCCATCATATTGTCCCCGCCGCCGGATGAGACAAGTACCTCTGGTGACAGGCCAAATTCAGATGCCAACTCTTTTGTTATGCGCCCTGCCGGCTCATCTGAGGCTATCAGTTCCGGCAGACATTGCTCCAGTTTTGCCGATGGATCAATCGCTTCAAGCATTTCGTTTGACCAGCAACGATTTTTTACGTCGAAATATGCCGTCCCTGATGCGTCCCCACATTCAGTTTTTTTCTCACCGGTAAGCCAGAAATTTATATAGTCATGGGGGAGCAGCACCGTTGACAGTCGAGAATAATGTTCAGGCTCATGTTCCTTCAGCCACAGTATCTTTGAGGCGGTAAAGCCGGCAGCCACCTGGTTGCCGATTTTTTTTAACACTGCCTCCTCACCTCCAGCTCGTTCGGTGATGATCTGGCATTGTGGCACCGTTTCGGTATCACACCATAGTTTAGCAGGTCGTATGACCTTTCCATGCAGGTCAAGGGGAACCATACCATGCTGCTGCCCTGACACGCCAATGCCCCTGACCTGGCTGCCATCAACGGCTGATGAAGCCAGTACCTCTTTCAAAACAATCCGGCAGGCCTCAATCCAGCTCTCCGGGAGCTGTTCCCGTCCTCCCCGGTCGTTCTCAATTAATTCATAACCGTGATAGCTTTCGGCAATTATCCCCGATGTTCGCCCACTGAGTACCACCGCTTTGGTACCCTGAGTGCCGCTATCAATACCGATGTATAACTGGTCAGCCATGCTGTTTCCTCCCGATAGAACACCTGACGAATCTGTCAGATAAAGGTATTGATCATATTTTCAAGATATTCCTGACGACCACTCTGAAGTTCCGGTTCACCATGTTCCTCCACAAACACCTGGCAGTCAGCAAGCCCTGATTTTCCGGCTAGTACTGATTGTGCTGCAGGCAGTTGCCAGGACTTATAGCGTTCTTTTCTGAAATCCTCCAGAAACCCATCCTCAATTATTTTTGCCGCAATTACAAGACCGCGGGCAAAACCATCCATGCCCCCGATATGACCATGGAACAGATCAACAGGATCCTGGGATCCTCTCCGAACCTTTGCATCAAAGTTCAACCCCCCTGAGCCGATCCCCCCGGTTGCCAGGACCTCGAGCATGGCATATGTGGTTGAATAGAGATCAGTGGGAAACTGGTCGGTATCCCAGCCCAGCATCAGGTCGCCGCGGTTAACATCGATACTCCCGAGCTTACCGGCCGCAGTGGCGACTGCCAGCTCATGTTCAAAGGTATGTCCGGCCAGCGTGGCATGATTTGCTTCGACATTTATCTTGAAATGATCAATGAGATCATAAGTCTGCAAGAAATTTAAAACTGTTGCGGTATCAAAATCGTACTGGTGCTTACTCGGCTCCTTCGGCTTTGGTTCAATCAAAAACTGACCGCTAAACCCAATTTCTTTTGCATAGTCGACACACATATGAAAAAATGCTGCGGCTTGATCCTGCTCATGTTTAAGCCGGGTGTTCAACAATGTTTCATAACCTTCACGACCACCCCAGAAAACGTAGTTTTCTCCGCCTAACTCCTTTGTGGCACTGATGGCTTGTTTTACCTGGGCTGCCGCATAAGCAAAAACATGAAAATCGGGATTTGTACCGGCACCATGCGCATAGCGCGGATTACTGAAAAGGTTTGCCGTTCCCCACAACAATTTCACTCCCGTTGATTTTTGCAATACTGCAGCATGACCGACCATTTTCTCCAGGTTCCTGCACGATTCTGAAAAATTACTCCCTTCAGGGGCCATGTCCCGGTCATGAAAACAGTAATAGGGAACATTTAATTTGCTGAAAAACTCAAAGGAGGCATCACAGGTTGCTCGGGCCCTGTCCAGGGGATCAGTAAATTTATTCCAGGCACGATCCATGGTTGGTGCACCAAAGGGATCACTTCCCTCATTCTTCAATGTATGCCAGTAGGCAACGGCAAACCGTAAATGTTCCTCCATGGATTTACCCATGATATCCTGCTGCCGGTTGTACCACTTGAATGACAATGGGTTTTTGGACTGCTGTCCTTCATAGATTATTTTATCAGTTACTTCCGGAAAATATGTACTCATCATTCGCTCAGCTCCTTGTTCATAATCCTCAGTTCACCATACCATCTCATCTTCGCTGATGTAGGCGTTCGTATTTCAACAATTTATATATAAAATGGAGACTTATAAATCTCTCGCAACACTAATGACCCAGACTCCCTGGCCCAGTCCTCATCGGTCCAGTTCTTGATCACAATTTCTGTCTGGTCAAACCCAAACTTCGCACCCTTCAACTGTTCTATTGAGTCGAACATATGGCTGAATAAGGGTTCTCCTGCCTGAACCCCTTTACCTGTAATAATCACCAACTCGGGATTGAGCAAAGTCATCAGGTTATAGATACCCACCCCGAGGATCATTCCCGCTTTCCTGTAGACGTTCTCTAGGGCTTCATTACCGTGATTAAGCTCAATAAGAACATCATCAAAAGCAATGTCTGCTGGAGATTTATCGGAAGAATACCAGCTACCGTTTCCAATGAGATTTCTGGCATCCCGTAATAGTGCGTAATTGCCGGCAAAGGCTTCAATACAGCCGTTACGGCCACACCGACAGGCCGGGCCGCCGACCTCAGCACACATGTGTCCAAATTCACTGGCGATACCACTATTGCCGCGGACCAGCTGACCATTAACTACCATACCGGCACCAACCCCATTCTCAAGCGTGACAACAATGAAATTATCCATTCCCTTGCCGCTGCCGTACCAATACTCTGCAATAGCCAGATTATTTGAACTGTTATCAATAAAAACCGGGTGATTTATCCGCTGCTGAAGCATTTCTTTCAATGAAATTTCTTCCCATCCATAATTGGGCAGGAATTTTACAACCCCCCGCTTTGAATCAACCGGACCCGGTATACCGACACCGACGCCTGCGATCTGATCTTTTGAAAAATTTGCCTCCCAGATACATGCCTGTATTGCCTGAGCCATCAGTTCAACAATTTCTTTCGGTGAGTAATCGTCATTATCCAGAAAAATCGTATGGGCCGCTTTCAATTCAGCCTGAAAGTTAACGATAACAACCCTGATTTGATCGATTGCCATGTTCACCCCGACGACATGCACGCCATCCGGTCTGATAGCCAGCAGGGTTGGACGTCGACCACCCTCGTAGGCGCCGGCCTGTTTTCCTTCTATGAGACCCTCCTGAATCAAATCGGCAGTAACCCCCGTTACCGATGCCTGGCTCAGTCCTGTTTCCCGAGCCAGGTCTGTCCGGGAAATCAGCCCCGTGGTTCTAATCAGCCTCAGAATATCAGAACGATGCATTGCCCGCTGGAAACGCCTGGGGGACAAAGAGGTGGTCTGCTGCTTTATAGCCATAAACTCAAAACCTCGCTCATCATACATTAATTCACAATTTAAATTAAATAAGCACAATTACAATTGTCAACTCATTTTTCATGCGCTCCCATAACAAAGAAGAAAGAGTGCTACCAAAAAGGACCCTGGGCATCCGAGCAATTGGGAAAAACTACTTGACACCTAAAAACATATATGGCAATTCGTTGGCCTATAGAGATTATTTCATGTTTTGAAATATTGATAGTTGATCTGACAATGCGGAGCCTTTTTTCATTTCGTACTTAGAGTCCACTTCTGTTTAGCAATGACGTCTTGAAAATTATAGACCAAGAGGTACACCATGATAGAAAGCAGCCAGATGACAGCAGCAGAAGCCCCCTTAACGTACGGTATGGTAGGCGGCGGTGAGGGTGCTTTTATTGGCGATGTTCACAGGAAAGCGATTGCTCTGGACGGAAAAGCGATACTTGTCTGTGGTTGTTTTTCAACAGATCCTCAGAACACACTGAGAACGGGTACAGGCCTGGGCCTTGATCAGCAGAGACTGTATGCCACCTTCCAGGAAATGGCTGTTGAAGAGGGCAAAAAGGAAAATAAGATTGATTTCGTTGTTATCGTAACACCAAATTACACCCACTATCCAATCGCCAAAGCCTTCCTGGAAAATAATATCAACGTTGTTTGTGACAAACCGTTTACCGTCACCTCAGACCAGGCCACTGAGCTCAAAGAGCTTGCCGACAGCAATGGTCTTTCCCTTTGTGTTACCTATACATACACCGGATACCCCGTTGTCAAGCAGGTGCGATTGATGATTGAAAATGGGGACATTGGTGAAATCAGGTTTGTTAATGCCGAATACGCCCAGGACTGGATGAGCACCCTGCTGGAAGACACCGGGCAGAAACAGGCGGGCTGGCGGTCAGACCCCCATCAATCCGGTGCCTCGAACTGTGTTGGCGATATCGGCAGTCACATCGAAAATATGGTCTCCTATATGACCAAGCTGAAAATTACAAAGTTATCAGCACGCCTCGATACCATGCTCTCAGGAAGAACGCTTGATGACAATGCAACGATAATGGTCGATTATGCAGGCGGGGCCAAAGGAGTTTATTGGTGCTCCCAGATCGCCGTCGGTAATGACAACGGTTTCAGAGTTCGAATATTCGGTTCAAAAGCCTCAATCGAGTGGGCGCAGGAAAACCCGAATTACCTGAAAATTTCCTACCTGGATAAACCAACAGAGATCATTTCCCGCGGCAGAGATGCTCTTTATCCAGAGGCAGAGGCCTATTGTAGAATTCCATCCGGCCACCCTGAAGGATATTTTGAGGCATTTGCCAATATCTACAAGGCTTATATCAGTTTCAGCATGAAAAAGAAGAGTGGTGCTCAAATTCTCCCTGAAGATTATGATTTTCCAAAGGCGATAGAAGGAGAACAAGGAGTTAAATTTATTGAAAAATGTGTTGAAAGCTCTGGAAAGAATTCAGCATGGGTCGATATGGATCACTGAGTGGAGGAAAACATGACAAGACCAGTAACACTATTCACAGGACAATGGGCAGATCTGAGTTTTGAGGACATCTGTAAAAAAGCAGCCTCCTGGGGCTACGATGGCCTCGAGATTGCCTGCTGGGGGGATCATATGGATCCCGTTGAGGCCTCAACAAACCCGGACTATGTCAAAAACAAACTGGCAACCCTGGAAAAATACAATTTAAAATGCTTTGCTCTTGGAGCTCACCTGGCCGGCCAGTGTGTTGGAGATGACTGGGATGAGAGGCTGGATGCCTTTGCCCCTGATGGTGTAAGGGGAAACCCTGAAGAAGTCAGAAAGTGGGCAGTCAGCGAGATGATATGTACAGCAAGGGCCGCAAAAGAGATGGGCTGTTATGTTGTTACCGGATTCCTCGGTTCTCCCATCTGGAAATACCTCTATTCGTTTCCTCCGACCACTGATGAAATGATCGAAAACGGTTATGGGAAGATCGTTGACCTCTGGACTCCGGTTTTCGATGAATTTGACCGGTGTAATGTAAAATTCGCTCTGGAAGTTCATCCGACGGAAATTGCCTACGATTATTATTCGACCGTCAAATTATTTGAAGTGTTCGACAGACGTCCCACGCTTGGTATTAACTTTGACCCAAGTCACCTCGTCTGGCAGGGTATAGAACCCCATGTCTTTATCAGCGATTTTCCAGACAGAATCTATCATGTCCATATGAAAGATGCCGCGGTAACACTTGACGGCAGATCAGGCATTCTCGGCTCCCACCTGCCTTTTGGCGATCTCAGGAGAGGGTGGAACTTCCGTTCACTCGGACATGGAGACGTAAACTTCGAAGAAATTATCCGGCACCTTAATGCGATTGGTTATGGCGGACCGCTCTCTGTAGAGTGGGAAGATAACGGCATGGACAGAGAATTTGGGGCAGTTGAGTCTGTCCAGTTCGTTAATTCGATCAATTTCGCACCCTCCGATATATCGTTTGACGGGGATATGAAAAAATAATCATTTTACCAATTGTTCTCCCAAGTGATGCAAAACAATACCAATCCGGTTTTAACCATCAAGGATATCAATAAAGTCTTTTCCGGGGTAAAAGTCCTCAATGATATCAACCTTGAAATTCAGTCCGGAGAGGTATTTGGCATTCTCGGTGAAAACGGGGCGGGCAAATCGACACTGCTGAAAATAATATGTGGTATCTATACCCCGACAAGCGGCACCATTTACTTGAAAGGCAGCAGTGTCTCCATAAACACGCCGACCCAGGCAAAAAAATTCGGCATCAGCATGATACCCCAGGAGTTCAACCTGATACCGACCCTCTCCGTCTTTGAGAATATATTTCTCGGTTCAGAGCTTAAAAGCGGACCGCTGCTTAATAAAAAAGAGATGCGACGGAAGACACGGTCACTTCTCGACGAGTTAAAGACTGATCTTTCGCCCGACGCCCTCATCGTCAATTTAAGCGTTGCTGAAAAACAGATGGTTGAGATCGCCAAGGCTCTCGTTCATGAGTCGGATATACTGATCATGGATGAACCGACAACGGTGCTGACCAATCTTGAGGTTGAAATTCTTTTTGAGCTTATAAACAGGCTGAAGGCGAGAAATGTTACCATCCTGTTTATCTCTCATAAGCTCAATGAGGTTAAGCGAGTCTGTGACCGCATTCTGGTATTAAGAGATGGTGATCAGATCTGCATCAATGACGTCAAGGATGTGGACGAACATGATATGGCAAAAAAAATGGTCGGTCGTGAGCTCAATCAGGTTTTTCCAACGAAAACATCTCCTGGCGAGAGCATTGTCTTCCAGGTCGACAATCTTAGTGATGGATCACTGCTTAAAAACATCAGTTTTCAGTTGAGAAAAGGCGAAATTCTTGGTTTTTCCGGGCTCATCGGTGCCGGCAGAACTGAAATCGCCGAGTGTGTTATGGGGCTTCGATCAAAAATATCCGGCGATATCTATGTCAATGGCAGGAAAACCCGTATCCGCTCAGCGGCTGATGCGATCAAACATAAACTCGGCTACCTCTCTGAAGATCGCAAAGGCAAGGGGCTGATCCTGAATTTCGGCATACCCGAGAACATATCCCTGATCTCTTTGTCCAAGTACACCAATCTGTTTATCAACAAGAAAAAAGAGAGAATGCGTTCCGAGGCATTCATTGATCAATTCAACATTAAGGCGGCATCCATGAATGCCGAGCTTGAATACCTGAGCGGCGGCAACCAGCAAAAAGTATACTTGTCAAAATGGATGGACACTGACCCGCTCATCTTAATTCTGGACGAACCGACTCGGGGCATTGATGTAAATGCCAAAAAAGAGACCTATTACTTCATTAATGCTCTCGTGAACCAGGGTGTTTCCTGCATTTTGATATCTTCAGAACTTGAGGAAATCATTGGACTCTGCAGCCGGGTACTGGTCATGCGGGAGGGGGAAATCACCGGTGAAATGGAAGGCGATCACATAAATGAAGAAGAAATCATGTTTTGCGCAGCTGGCGTTAGATGAAATCTCGGCCTGATTACAATAATTATGGAACCAAAAAAGCTTAGTTTTGAATATTTAAAACGAATAGACTATTCGAAATATGCGCCGCTGTTTGCGTTGATTGTGCTCGTACTGCTCTCTGCTCTTGCAAGTGAACATTTCCTCAAATTCAGGAATATTACCAACATTCTCAGGCAGGTCTCATATACTGGAACGATCGCCCTGGGGATGACCTTTGTTATAGTGGCCGCAGGCATAGATCTTTCTGTTGGTTCCATGGTCGCCTTCATTGGTGTTTTAACCATCTACCTGATGAACTACCTGGGAGGAGACGGGTTTGCAGTCTGTGTCGCGGTGTTCACGGCCCTGGCTGCAGGATCACTGTGCGGAGCACTGAACGGGCTTATCGTTACCAAGGGACGAATTACATCGTTTATCGCAACTCTTGCCACCATGTCTATTTTCAGGTCACTGACCCTGTATATCAGCGAGGCCGGTGAGGTCATTTCTGACAACGACATTTTCCCCGAGATTGGCGGGGGATATTTCATGAAGATACCCTATCCGGTGATCATTTTCCTGGGGCTGGCTTTCTTATTCCATATATTACTGAATAATACCGCCTTCGGCAGGCATGTCTGCGCCGTTGGCGCCAATCAGCAGGTTGCTGTATACTCTGCAATTAAAGTGAAGTGGATCACCTTTATGACTTTTGTTATCACCGGCTTTACCGTCGGTGTAACAGCAGTTCTTCTCTCTTCACGGCTTAACTCTGTCAGCCCTGGAGATGCAGGTATTTTCTATGAACTGGATGCCATTGCCGCAGTCGTTATCGGCGGAACCCCACTTTCAGGCGGCAAGGGCACCATCTGGGGAACCGTCATCGGCGCAATAATTTTAGGTATTATCAATAACATGCTTAACATGCTTGGAGTTTCACCCTACTTGCAGGGCACTGTTAAGGGGCTCATTATTCTTATCGCCGTTTTTGCCCAGTATAAGAATAACTAACGTCCCGGAGCCACAGATTATCAGAACCCGTTCTGATAATTTAATACATACCATCAAAGAACAAACAAGAGAGGAAATTATGAAAAAAAATGTGAGACAGTTACTGATTACACTACTCGCCAGTGTATTTCTCTTTTCTGGAAGCGCCGCCTTTGCAGCTGAAAAAATCAAGGTTGGGGTATCCGTTCCTTCTGCTGACCATGGCTGGACTGCCGGACTGCTCTGGTGGGCAAAGAAGGCGGTAAAAGATATCGAGGCAAATGACAAGGATGTTACCTTTTATGTCGTTGCTGCCAGCTCAGGAAGTAAACAGGTTGGTGACGTTGAAGATCTTATGGTCAAGGGCATCGATGCGCTGGTAATTCTTCCGCATAACCCCGCCACCCTCCAAAAAGTCGTTGAAGAAGCGTATGCTTCCGGTATTTATACCGTCGTTGTTGACCGGGAATTACCGAAACCGGCTCAGCACGTTTTCATGGCCGGTGACAACCCGGGACTTGGCATGGTTGGCGCCCAGTGGCTGGCAGACGAAATGGGTGGAAAAGGCAAAATCGTCGTGCTGGAAGGTATGTCGATACCAATAAACAAACAGCGGGTAGACGCCTTTAACGAAGTGATGAAAAACTATCCCGATATCGAAATCCTTGACTCGCAGCCTGCAGACTGGTCAACCCAGAAAGCACTGAGCCTGATGGAAAATTATCTGCAGAAGCACAGTCATATCGATGCGGTCTGGTGCCAGGATGATGATATGCTCAAAGGCGTCATGCAGGCAATCAAAGAGGCAGGACGAACAGAAATCAAAACCGTTCTTGGTGGTGCCGGGTCCAAAGATATCATTAAAATGATCATGGAGGATGACCCAGTCGTGCGGGCAACCGTTACCTATAACCCTTCAATGATCGCCTCAGGTATCGTCTTTGGTGTAGAGGGAGCACGAGGCAACACCGTTGGCGGACTCTACCACACACCATCGCGTGTGATCATCGCAGCTGACCTGGTTGTCAAGGAAAATGCCGAAGCGTATTATTTCCCGGAATCTGCTTACTAGAACATGGCGGCACTGTTCGGCATCTAGCCCGCATCGATAGGTGTCGAGCGAGTTAATCCATGGATCGTGAGCCCTTTTCCTGAATAGTCTGAAAAGGGCTCATACCATTTCACCCCGCACATTGATTATAAAAAAAATCTGCTCAGTACCACCGGCAAAACAGCATAGATGATCGTTAGAGCGTTTCTCAGCCTCGCTAACCCTGCATCCCGTCAATCGGCAACCCGAGATGGGCAAGCAGGCCTGGTCGATCAGGGCCAATGCTTACAATCCTCTCTTTTTCATCCTTGACCAATCGTTTCATCCGGTACTCAGCCTGTGAGGCCAGCGACCGACTTCCCAGCTCACAGGAATAGACCAGCTCCAGATGCTTCCTTGACCGGGTATATTTGGCGCCATAACCATCGCTCTGCCGATGTTGGGTTAAACGCCGCTGAACATCTGTTGAGATGCCGGTGTAGAGGCTGTTGGTCTCATCTCTGAGTACATATATTGACCAGACTGACATAGCGGTTCAGCCAGCCTGTGCCACCAGCGCCGTTTCAACACGCTGCCAGACTTCATCAAATGATAATTCCATAAGACTGTTCCCTTCCATCACCTGGAAACTGGTGTGCTGTATACCTGTCGTAAGTGGAGCGGTATGGTCACCATAGAGGGCAATTCCTGAAAGACCGAGATGTGCTGCAATATGGGTCGGCCCGGTATCGTTACCGATCACAAAAGATGCCTTTTTGGCAAATCCCGCCAGTGCAAAGAAATCATAGTAACCGTCAGCAGGAACGAGCATTTTACCGGGAATTTTTTGACACAACTCGATGTCGTCAGGCCCGGGAATTGTTACAGCATCTTTACCGGACTCCTGCAGCCGCAGGGCCAGCTCCCTGAAATGGGGCCACCTCTTATTGTCGTGTGATTTTGAAGCACCGGGAATGAGCAGCACGAAACCGGGCGCAAGCCCGGCAGCAGAGAGGAAATGATCAACATCATCAGCCATCCATGAAAGGTCACTTTTCAATGTATAAGTGACTTTCAGGCCAGCCAGACCAAGGTGAAGAGCAAAATGATCAGCGGCACATATATGATCTTCGTCGCGCTTGAGGTAAGCAGCACAGCCGGGAACGTCGCCCATCCACCAGGTCGGCGGAAACAGCCAGCGACCATAAAACCGGGTTCTGCTGACCTGCTGCAGATCATATACACGCTGAAATTTTCTGCCATACAGCCGTTTCCGCAGCTTCAGCATCTGCGCTAAATTGAACCGTGAGGCGCGCGGGTCCGCAAAGACCTCATCCACCCAGGGGCAGCGTTCCATGTAACGCCGGTACGATGGTGTCGTCATGACCGTCAGGTGATCATCAGGATGGTTTTCACGAATGTCACGAAGCGCGCCATCAGCCTGAACGAGATCTCCAAGTGCGCCCAGTTTTATAACGAGTATGGCGGCCATTAATACGCTTCGTAGGACTTTTCTTCCAGCAGTTCTGAACCAAGCAAGCCATTGATCTGATATTTCAATTCAGCCCTGCGATCATTTGTTCTATAAACAGATCGGGCAAGCTCGATGAAGACAGTGCCAAAGTTTCCGTCCCTTTCACAGCCGCGGATTTCATCTTCGATATCCCATAATGTCTCATTAACCAGCCGGAGCTCTGATATAAGCGTGTCGAGTTCAGCACTCTGCGTTATCCGTTGCTGAAAGACAGTTTGAAGTTGACTGAGCTCCAGAATAATATTTTCAAGCTTTGCCTTATCCGCAATCCGCTCTTTTTTGATCAGCAGGATCGTCAGCTTGTCAAGCAGTTCACCTGCGGAAACTGGAATTACTAAGGACATAGAATTCACCTTGTCTGCAGCGTTTAGCCTTTAGCTATTGTCGGTGGCACTCATGTTGGATTATAGTTATGGTTACCATTATCAGCACACGATTTTCTTTATGGTGTGGTTTTTACCATATTATTTTGTTCCTGTCTGTAGCCGAGAACCTTGTACGGAAACCCTGTCTTATGTACCTTGCACCAATCACCCGGGCTGGCATTACAAGCTATGTAATACGTCAGTCATACTTTCATGAAAAAGACGGAACCTATCGTTACCGCAACGTTTTTGATCTCGGTCATGACCCGGGACACTATGTTGAAGAGCTCTCCGATGAAATCTGTTATTTTTCCTCCCATCTTGAAGATTGTGTTGATAAAGTGACCGACACAGACCCTACCCGGGTGCTGGAAGAACTTCTCTGGGATTTTCTCCCTGAAGAGGAGCAGCATCGCCTCAGTCTCTTTAGACATCGTGGCACCATTAAAGTCCGGCCGCTTTCAGGTGAAGATCGCACCGCAATCGAAAATGAGGTCCATCTTTTTGACCGGAGACGTCTCTACTATCTGCGATACGGAGCGCTTGACCAATCAAGAATTTCCAGGCTGAACCCCAAACTATACCGCCCGTTGCTCCAGCAATCACGCGACGAACGAGAATATTACTTTGTGGATATGGAGAAGGTACTCAAACCCAGCGAGATGAAAACCTATGTCTTTGCCGTCTTCGATCTCCAGCGCCATTTCAGCGAATCAATTTCGGCAACAATGCCGGAAGCACTCAACCAGTTCGATATTGCCGATCATTTTACCAGCGACATCTGTACGTTGAACCAGGACAGCAGATTCTGGTCCGGAGAGCAGATGGACTCATCACTCCATCACCACCTGATCCGTTATATCGTCATGTTCTTTGATCATGGATATGGACGTCGCTCACTCTTTGATGATTTTGTCAGGGAATTCATGGGCAGACATCGTTCCTTCAGGTGGCCGGAAAAAAAGCCCACGGTCAGCACCACCGATGCTGCAAAAGTTTTTGATACAAGCTGGAAGGATCTTCAAAAAATGAATAAAAAAGATTTAACCCGGCTCTTCAGACAGCGGGCAAAAGAACTCCACCCTGACAGCGGCGGCAACCACGACCGGTTTATTGAGTTAAGCGGGGCCTATACCTCACTGCTCGCACGGAAGCAATAATGGTTGAATACTGTTCCGCTGGCTGGACAACAATCAGCTTCATGGTTCACTTTATAACCTGAAAAACAGGAGATTTTCCATGTCCATCAAAGCACTTGCCATCGAATTATACAAGGCCCAGCAAAAGGTGCACCGTTTACAGGACAGACTTGAAAAAGCATCACTTGGCAAAAAAGAACAGCTGCGCTCTGAGCTCAAAGGCGCAGAAGCGGATCTCAATCAACTTCGCAGGATCATGGATGGAGAAAAAGAACCTTCTCCTTTCTCAATCGACTCGTTCAAGATTTAATTAACAGCTCCTCAAAACGTCTTCAATACAGTCTGAGGTAACACAAGGCGCAGCTCTTTTGTGCTCGAGGAAGTTAAGTCACTCTATTGAAGCTCCAGGGCAGTCTATCCTGGTCGCATAAACGATACACCCGTCTCTCGGCTGCCGAGCGTAACCGTGCTGAGCGTCTCCGGTGAAGAAGCGATGATATTGCCTCTGCGGAACACAGCCAGGCGATTCGGTCGTAACCGCAAGGATTCCATCACGCTTCCAGCCTGCAGGATCACACAGTCCGCTGGATTGCCTTTTTTAATCCCATATTTTTCAAGCTTCATTACCGCGGCCCCTCTGCCCGTGATCATTTCAAACAGGGTATCTATTTGCGAAGCTCCCATCATCTGAAGGCAGTGGGCGCCCATATGGGCGACTTCAAGCATGTCATGACTCCCCATCGGATACCATGGATCCATAACACAGTCGTGTCCAAAAGCGACGTTTATGCCACTGTCCAGCAACTCAGGAACCCTGGTGAGCCCCCGTCTCTTCGGATAACTGTCATGACGTCCCTGAATATATATGTTTATCAGCGGGTTACAGATCGCCTGAATCCCCGATTCGGCCATCAACGGAAGTAATTTTGAGACATAATAATTATCCATCGAGTGCATACTGGTCAGATGGGAGGCCGTTACGCGACTGCCCAGCCCCATACGATGGGTTTCATACACCAGCTGCTCAATATGTCTTGAATGGGGATCGTCACTTTCATCACAATGCATGTCAACCAACAGTCCGCGTGATTCTGCGACCCCGCACAGCCAGGAAATCGCCGTGCTGCCCTCTCCCATGGTTCTCTCATAATGAGGAATGCCCCCGACAACTTCGACCCCTTTATCGAGCGCAGCAAGCAGGAGGTCCTTACCGCCATCAGTGCGCAACACTCCATCCTGCGGGAACGCCACAATCTGGATATCCACCCAGTCCTTCATCTCCTCTTTGACTTCAAGCAGCACATCAACTGCGAGCAGTGAGGGATCGGTAACATCGACATGGGTACGAATAGCAAGTGTGCCCTTGGCAACTGACCAGTTAAGCAACTCAAGCGCCCTTGATTTTAGAGCCTCGGCAGTTAATTCAGGCTTTAGTTCACCCCAGATCTGAATGCCTTCAAGCAGGGTGCCACTATGATTCAGTCGCGGCAGGCCAAGGGAGAGTGTGGCGTCCATATGAAAATGGCTGTCAACAAATGGAGGTGTTGTAAGATAGCCCTTGGCATCAAATTCCCGATGCCCGATGGCTTGAAGCGATTCGCTAATTTCAACAAAAAGGCCGCCATTTATTCCTAGATCGAACGTACCACTTTTACCTGGAAGTTTTGTATTCCTGATTATGTAATCGAGCATGACTCCACCTTATCTCTCAGCTTCACTGAAAATAACTCACAGCAATGCTGGGTTCGCGGACCGACCCAGCATTGCTGTGAGTGCCAACATGAAAAACATCTGGGCCATATGATAAATCAGTGCGCTATCACAGTTCTTTACCTGACCATATGAGCGAGGCTTTATATACCTATACACGGATTTATACCGCCACTCTTCAAAATATTCACCACAAAACCTTATAATGGTTAGAGATTTTACTTTTTTTTGAGCTTATTCTGATAATGACGCCATAATCCATTTAAGCTCAAGTGGAACTTACTGCTTATTCAATTTCCGACATCCCTAAGAACTTCATCGGTGCCAGGCACATTCTGCATGGCAAACAAAGCCGCCCGCCAAACGGTGACAGAAGTCCATTGAACGTCCAGCATACTTCTTTTCTTGCCTGAATTTCATATTAGGCTGGCAGATATCAAAGTTCGTATGTAATGGGTGTAATTAAATCATTAAGAAATCGTTGAAATCTAAAGTTTACGATCGATGAAACAATAACCACTTGTTGAAAAATTCTTATACAGATTTGGTTCACAGGTGTCGATACGTTAATAGTTGATTGTTAATAATTATTCTTAGATTTCTCTTTG
>RCNE010001172.1_pt1 | contig 19441 bp, 20 predicted proteins | sample 2041361 | NCBI WGS metagenome assembly RCNE01 (sample SAMN09708229, study PRJNA481090) | Marine sediment metagenome, whole genome shotgun sequencing project.
ATAAGAATATTGTTCTTTTCTGATGAAATACGTAAAGATCCAAGGTTCTTAAAAATCATCAGAGATATGAATTTACCAGACCCCGCTCCCTTAGTTTATTATCCGGAAGGGTAAGAATGGATTAAATTTGCGTCTAATCTAGATCAAAACAATTTAAGGCACATCTCTGATTTAGTTATTGTTATACCTTATTGTAAATCAAACATCCCTTAAATCAACCTTTTTCCATCCCAAATCAATGTCAAAACCATGCTATTGCTGATGATTACTTTTTTTTACTTTGATTATCCATTGCCTTGGACGTTGTTTGGTTTTTTCATAACTTTATTTGGCATTCACTTGAATTTAATTTCTATCTAAAAAATCCTATGGACAGAAGAAAATCAATTAGCCTGATTGGAGTCGGATCGCTTCTTCTGACCCAGAACGCTTTTCCATCAGTCTTATCAAACATTGGAGATGCCGTATCAGACGTGAATTTCATGAAAGCATTCTCTGCCAGGTGGGAGGGACTTCGTATGCACACCTTTGAAGTGTTTGAGGCCATGCCGGATGCTCAGTTAGGTTTCAAACTCATGTCTTATGCCAAGCTCTTTTCTCATATTGCCGTTAGTATGGATGTTTATGCCGAGATCCTCGATGGCACACCACATAAAAAGGAGGTTGAATCAGTTAAAAAAGAGATTGTATTGGCTTACTTGCAAACGCGATTTGAAAGATTAGAAGCTGTATTCAATAAGCTGAATCCAACTGATCTGTATAGTCCAATTCATATTTCGGAAACCATAGACGGAAAGATTTATTCCTCTGATTATGATATACTGATGCTGGCATATAACCATACGGTACACCACAAAGGACAGGCAACCACCTATCTTCGTTTGAAAGGAATTGTTCCTCCTCAATACAGATTCTAAAAGCCGTAATCAATAGTAAAAAATTTAATGAACTATTTGATTGCGTTTCACTTCAATAATTGGAATGAATCATCTATTCATCATCGTGACTTGATATTTCGGATTAGCGATCAAAGTTTTAAAAGCAGTAATTTCTCTTAATGGATTCCAAAACGGATCATTTTTTAGTAATTCAACCGATAAAAAACTATTTTGCTGAAGTAAAAACTCTAGTTTTTCGATCGCATTATTATGGTCGCCAAGCATCATCAAAATTCTGGCCATGTCTAACTCACGGTGCACTCCTCTAAGCGCATCAATAGAAATATTCATGATTCGCATCGCCTTACTGTTCGCCTCGATTGCTTTTTCTCTCATGCCGAGTCCAGCATAAGCAATACCTAACGAACTGAATATACGAGAATCATTTTGCTGTTCATCTAGTTTCTCCTCCAAAATGAACCTAGCTTCTTGAAAGTATATATTCGCTTGTTCTCTATTATTCATCATATAATAAATTAGCGCTAAATGTAATTGCTTTGGTGTGTAAACCTCATGATTAACTGTCCAAGTGTTTGAAGAGCTCTTGAGAATACTAATCGCTTTATCATAGTTTTTATCGTTTAACTCTATGTTACTTTTATAGTAATCCATTTCGTGTGAATTAATCTCACTTATTAATGTTCTTGCCATATCCAATTGCCCTATAATTAAATACAATTTTGTTAAAAAAATATAACTATTGATTGCCGATGGGTTTAGCTCAATAGCAGTTTTCAAATAATATTCTGCTTCTTTATATTTTCTGAGCATGATTAAAGTCTCTCCTTTTGCAAAATAAGCACCCCAAACAGTAGGATTCATTGAAATGTACTTATCGGTATTTTCTATATATTTTTCAAACTGCCCCATCCTTCGATATACATATCCAGACCAGCCATATAATTCAGAATTATTGGGATATTTTGATTTCAGTTTTTCAAAAATTTCGATGGCTTTAGGATAATCCAATAAGCATCGGTAATAATATAACCCAACTCCAAGTTGAACTTCTAACAAATCCGGATTAAGCGCAATTGCTTTGTCAAGGCACTCTTTAATTTTAATTTTGTAATCAATATTACCTTCATAATAAAACCAATACATATCACTATGAGCTTGTGTTAATCCGATCCATGCCAATACATAGTTAGAATCAATCGCAATAGCTTGTTCAAACATTTGAATTGCATAGCTAAAATTTTCTTTTTTAAGATCCCTATTGTTATAATCTACTCCCTTCAAATAGAAGTCGCTGGCTTTTAGATAGTAGTCGTAAGCCTCTATATTAGAGGTTGGAACAGATTCAATGTTTGCTTGTTCATCTGGTGTGATTTTCGCTCCGAGTTCTTTAGCAACACTTTCAGCAATTTCGGACTGAATGGCAAAAACATCTGTAAGATCCCTAGTATAATTATCACCCCATAAATGTGTATCAGAACGAGCATCTATCAATTGGGCAGTAATAATGATCTGGTTGTTCTGTTTTCTTACACTTCCTTCTAAAATGTAAGAAACGCCAAGTTTTTTCCCTATTTCAGGTATAGTCGGTCTATTCTCCTTGTACTGCATGACAGAAGTATAGGAAATAACTTTTTCTATCCCATTTATTTTTGATAAGTTGGTTCGTATATCTTCGGTTACACCATCGCAAAACCATTCGGTATCACCGCCAGAACTCAAATCCTCAAAAGGTAAAACAGCTATGGATTTATTGGTTATTAGATTTGCTAACTTTTTTTTTGGCATTGACCTGTTAAAAAATGATATAGCAACGGCCGCGATTAATCCGATTATTATGATATAATTAAAACGGACATTAGATATTGTGATATCGGAAGAAGCTTCAGAAACCTTAGCCGTTTTTTTGAATCCTTCCGGAGTGACCTCAAAAGCCCAAGAAAAAAAGATCCAGACAGGAAGACCTAGCGCTAAAAACAAAATACCTGTTTTTAAAACCCAATCAGGGGCCTCAACAATGGGCAATATAGTTGTAGCAACTTGTATTAACACCCATGAAACAACTACATATGCCAAGGTCTCTTTGAAAACATTTCTACGATTGAGTTCGTCAAAAAACTTCATCCTGAGCAAGATTTACATTAAAGGTAAGGTAAAGTTTTAACTTTTGAGTTTGTTTAACTCGGGTATTTTACATGGAATCATTTATTGAAATTGACTCGATTGAGCCCTAAAATCAATAACAACTTGATAAAGTATACTATCCGAAGATCAAAGTATCTCATGGAATGGGTTAAGTCCGCCTGGGCAGTAGGCCTAATATAAAGAGGCCAGTGGGCTAGGGCAGAGCAGGTAAATAATATATATGGTAAAAGAATTATTAGCATGATCCTGAATGCACTCATTGCTGAGAATGCTATAAGTCCCTATCAGTCTGTCGACTTCTCACATCTCACATTTCACTTCTCCCTTAAGGATTGAAGGATTACTGGAAGTAATTTCTTACACCAAATTCATTTTGTTCAATAAATATTTTTTTGAATGTAGATAAATTATTTTGTTCATAAAAAAGGAGCATGGCTTTTTTATAATCCAATGAGTCAATACTACGATAAGATAATGGACAAGCCTTATAGGCAATGAGCAAGGCGTTGCTAATCATGCGCCCGGTGCGCTTATTGCCATCTTCAAAGGGCTGAATATAAGAAACAAGTGCCACGGTGAGAAGTGCTTTTTCAAAGCCATTATTTTTAGAATTAATTAAATCACACATGGCTTGAATATTTGCTCTAATTTGGTGTTCATTATCCAGAGGTCTATAGGCCGTACCTGTAATACCTACGGCACGTGTTCGAATATTTCTGCTAACGTCTAAGTCCTTCATCATAATAGAATGGATTTCTTCTAAAAGACGTAAATCAAGTGTTTCGGCAAGGTCTTGATTGTCCATAATGTATGTTATGGCATCCTTATGGTTAAGAAGCATGGTGGCTTCTTCTTTGGTTTTGTTATCAGCTTCCTTTTTTTCCTTAAAAAGTCTTTCGGTTTCTAATAAGGAGTAAGTGTTACCTTCAATTTGTGACGATTTCCAACTCAGTTCAATCGTTAGGCGTTCCAGCTCTTTTTGGTATAATGTAGAAGATAGGTTAGCTATATTGGCTTGATATTCTTGTTTAAGGCTTTCAAGAAAATTTTGTTCTTCCTTAGTAAAAACAGTAATTGTATGTAAAGATTCTAAAAGTCCATAATTAAACGTTGTAGATGCTCCACGTGTATCAGGATCTAGATCGAAGTAAGTATTGGGTTCTATTGGTGCAAATAATTTGTAGTAAGGGGTAATAATGTATGCTGTTGTTCTACCTGCTCCCGTTTTTTGCAGAAAGTTGTTCTCAACTAGCTTCGCGATATCCCTGTTAAGCGTAGGTATACTAATAGCATCTCCTAGTCGTTTCTTTATCTGTGAGATAGGGATTTGCTCATTAGCTGTAACAATGTTTATAATTTCCTGTTGCCTATTGCTAAGTTTCATAATTTAACTCTTTTCCTATCACAAAGTTAATATAATCCTATCATAAATGATAGGAAAAATACAATGACTTGATAGGATTAATAAAATGAATAATAATTATAAATGAAAACTAAAATTTATCCTCCTAATTTTAATGAGGGTAAAGTTTGCCTTTGAATGTTAAACGAAGCTGGATTTCGACTATATATTGCAACATGGTATTTTAAACTAATATTTACTCGTTTTTGATTGACTGTTACCCGGGCGTAAATTTTAGCCTCATTATTTTTTGTTCGAGATGTATTGATCCGGAAAAGGATTTAGAAAGTGCGTGAATGCTTCATTTCTTTCGTCTTTAAAGATTAAACGTTTGTTTAGACGAAAGTCAAATGAACTGTAAGACATGAATTATTTTTGTGTTTAAAAAAATAAAACAAGCTGTAAAAAGTGTTGACCGATTTGTTGACCAAGCAGGTTGTTTAAAATGGTTTTAGCTGATTTATCTAAAAATGTAAAACCCTATCAGTCTGTCGACTTCTCACATCTCACTTCTGCCTTCTCACTTAAAGATTGAAGGATTACTGGCGTGATCCTGAATGCCATCCGTTTTGAGAATGAAAAGTCCTTATCCGTCTATCGACGGATTGCTTTTTTATTTGTCGAAATCTTACACAAACTTGTTTGTGACGGTTTCTCCAAATAAAAAAGTCCCGCCAAAAGCGGGACTTCTCCATTCATCCGTGATCGCGACAGGATTCGAACCTGTGACCGTCTGCTTAGAAGGCAGATGCTCTATCCAGCTGAGCTACGCGACCATTTTGACCATTTTTTGTTTTTACTTAAAATCCCTAATTATTTACTTTAAAAATAACTCCTTATTTTAAGCGAGTGCAAATATATACGGACATTCCAAATAAAACAAACTATATGTTATAATTTTTCACGTTCAATACTACGATTTGTCTGCTAAACATCTAGGTGGAAATCAACATTTTAAAAAAAAATGTATATTTAACGTCTTAATCATAAATCCCCTCGCTATGATAAAGCCACTACTATTGCTATTATGCCTATTAATTATTCCCGCTACTCTTGCTGCCCAGGTGCGCGTTACAGAGAAAAAAGTGGAAGAAGTCCTCATCCAGTTTGAAAATGCCGAAGTTGACATTGTTGAGTTAAAAACCATGAGAAAATGGAAAGCTTTAGAGCTAAGCCATGAAATGAAATCTCAAATGGATTACAATGTAATACGGGTAAAATACACATCAAAAGGTGTCAATAGGATGGTCATCATTGATTTAAACCTTGTTCCTATTCGTTATGATTATTTAGATCGCTGGGAGTAATAATGTAATTCATGCTTAGCAGCAACATACATCAAACTTCAAATTCTTGTAGTCATTTATTCTTTTGATGAATAGATGTCAATTTGTGTTATGCTGTGTTTTAAAACTTATATAAATTTTAAAAGATAATATGGAAGCTTAACCAGTTACACTTCTATGTCATTATCTTTTGGTACTAAAGGAAAATCTTTTTGTACATAAACGTATTTGATAAAGAAGAAGGAAAAATAGAGCCCTATCACGCCCAATAATGCAAAAGTTATAATCTGGAATCCTTGGATCAATTCACTAATTGACAACGCCACAGTGATAAGGATTATACTGGCAAGGATACGAAAGTGTTCTCTTTTTTTCATTATAACTAAGTTTTATACAATAACGTAATTTATACTACCTATAGTATGTCTGTGATATTTTAGTTGTTCACAAAGTTTCGTTAATAAGTCTGTAAATCAAATAGCATGACATCTATAAAATTTTCCAAATGACAAATATCATAGAATCCAAAAGTTACAGCTCTTAACTTTGAATGCTTTAAAGATTTTTGAGGGGGAAAATTTAAAGTAAGAATATTTTTATACACTCGGGCCCGGTTGACTATTTTCAATCGGGCCTTTTTTATCAAAAACTTCACAAAAATTTCGGTACTAAAACTTTTTGTTTAAGTATATTGAAATAAAATTAAACAAAATAACGGAAATTCTTTTTTTTGTTTATGTTTATACTTACATTTGTTGAACAAATTAAAAATCACGACTGGTGGTATAGTTTATCTCAAATCAAGTGAAAAAGGGATTATTCTACGATCAGAAATTTGAGTTTAAATCAAGTTTGTCCGATACTGTTTGAGTGATCGAAATTTGTAAAAAACATTTCAATAGATGGAAAGCCTTTCTTTTCACTAAGTGGTTAATTCTTTTTAAGTTTTTAATCGAGAAGTTTTAATACCTGTAGGTTAAAATGTATCGATTGTAGACTACATTGAAGTTTGGTTTTTGTTTAGTATTTCAAAGGCTACTATGTAAAAAAAGATTTTCAGATGTTGAATGTTAAGGCATGTTTGGGGAAAACCCATGGAACCCCAAACATGTTATTTTTTTTAACCATTAGTATTTTTTAAAAAAAATTTAATAAGATGAAGTCTATTTTAAAAATTCAAAGTTTAGTAATGATTCTGAGCATTTTCATGTTGCTCAGTTGTAGTGATGATGATACGGTATCTCCTCCTATGGGAGGCACTCCTGAAAACCCAATTATTGTTGAAGAAACAATTACCTATGATTTGGGTGCAGTAGCTGTGGCTGACATTTCAGGTAAGGCTATTTTCAAAAAAAACTCTGACAATACAACAACAATAGAGTTAGAACTTGACAATACACCCTCAGGAGGGCAGCATCCTGCGCACATACATATCAATACTGCTGCAGAAGGAGGAGCTATTGCACTTACATTAGGAGCAGTAGATGGAAATACCGGGATGAGCAGTGTTACAATTGCAGCGCTGGATGATGGAACAGCCATTAGTTTCGACGAACTTGTTGTATTTGATGGTTATATAAATGTACATTTAAGTACAGAAGATCTTGCAACTATCGTGGCACAGGGAGATATAGGTCAGAATGCCCTCACAGGTGTTTCAAAAACTTATGACTTAAATGAAAAAGCTGCGCCAGGAATTGAAGGAACAGTTACCTTTTTTGAGCGTATAAATGGTGAAGCCTTATCGTTAATTGAGCTTATCAACACGCCTGAAGGTGGTATCCACCCAGCGCACATTCATAATAATAGTGCCATAGAAGGAGGCGGTATTGCTATCTCATTAAACCCTATTGATGGGAATACAGGAATAAGTAAAACCAATATTGATATGTTAGATGATGGTAGTGCTTTTAGCTATAGTGACGTTCTAGTATTTGATGGCTATATCAATGTCCATTTAAGTGCTGAAGAATTAGGGACCATTGTTGCTCAAGGTGATATCGGTCAAAATGAACTCACAGGAATGACAACAATTTATGAGTTAGGTGAAAAAGATGCTCCGGGTATCTCAGGTATGGCAACTTTCTATGAACGTAAAAGTGGCGAAGCATTAGCTGTTTTAGAACTAATGAATACACCAGCTGGTGGAATTCACCCAGCACACATTCATGAAAACGATGCAGCTACGGGTGGTCCGATAGCCTTAAGTTTTAATCCTGTCAATGGAGATACTGGATCCAGCATGACTCATATTGATATGTTGGACGATGGAACACTATTCGGATATGGCGATGTAGGCTCCTTTAATGGATATATAAATGTGCACTTAAGTGCAGATAATCTTGGAACCATTGTGGCTCAAGGTAACATAGGATCGAATAAAGATGATGACGCGAGTAGTGGTTCAGGCGAAACATTCAATGTGACGAATCAGGGAGCTTCTGCTTATATTTTTAACGGAGGTGATTTCAGTAATGAATCAAATCCTGATCTGACTTTAAAAAGAGGAGTTACTTATGAATTTGATTTAAATACACCTGGACATCCATTTTTGATCAAAACGACACAATCTACCGGTACTGGAGATACCTATACTGATGGTGTTAGTAATAATGGTGCCGTAGATGGAAAAGTAACCTTTACCGTACCTATGGATGCTCCCGATAGTTTGTTTTATATCTGTGAAATCCATTCATCAATGTCTGGAGCGATTACTATTGTTGACTAATCTATCCTAATTCACAAATTAGCCCCGGTCTTTCCGGGGCTTTTTTTATGATTTATATCACCATCTATTACTGATTTTCATCATAACTTTATTCCACAATTAACTGTAATAGGAGAGGTATGAAAAAATATAATAAATCTTGGAAAAGCAGGATAGAAGGGGATATAAGCACTCATTGGTCGAGCTTACCTCATCCGATGAGCCTAATCATCAAAGAAGATCAAAAAAGCAATATTTTCATTGCAGCCTCTTTGGAATTTATGGGAGCTCCGAATGATGAAGTGACCAAAAATCATAAAGGTTCCTTGTATTATAAAATTGAAGTAAATGGTAAGCCCGTGGTTCAGTACCATGTTTCAAATCCTAGAGATTCAAAAAAAGCTGTTGGAGTTAATTTACATGCAAAGACTGTGGTCCCGGCCGGAGAAAACAATGTAGAAGTATTTTATAAAGTATCAAAAAACGGATCATGGGATCTGTTGCGATACCAAAGTCAAAGGCATTTAAGTGTATTGACCTTACCAGCAGAATAATCAAGTTAAAATAATGTTATTCCAAAAACCCAAGTACAAATTCGCTTGGGTTTTTATATGAAAACAGGGTAGAATTATTTTTTAAAATGGTACAATCCTAATCAATCATCAAAGACCTCTTTTTATAATTTTGGCAAATGATGTATGCCAATTATTTTTCTTCAGTGACAAAAGACAACGGTCAGCCCAATCTAAGTGCTGACCAGTTTAGGCGAATGATGAATATCATTTATATAGAAGGGGTGATTCATGGAATTAAAAGAATCAAGGAAAAAGAAACGGGGCAATACTTTAAGTATGATGTACTCATCTTTAAACATGGCTCAGTGCTTATTGAACTAACTGGTAATTTAAGGCCCAATGCGCTCTTAAGAGATATGTATCGCTTGTCTAAAAATTAAGGATCGCTTTATTATCACCAATCTAATTCCTTGTACCTTATTTTAAATACAGTTTATTGACCGCAGCGCTCCCTTTCAGTGCTAATGATTGCTGTATATTCCTCAGGAGATATGTATTGGGGCGTATAATCAGTCTCAAGTAAATCTAACCGGTCAGTATAACTTCTTAAATGATTCCCTGAACCGCATTTTAAACCCTCATAAACTTGCAGCAGATCTTCTTTTGTTGTTCGACTTTCAAAGATTGAAATATCATTAATATCCAGATCTTCAATTGTTGCCCCCACAGTTAAGGCCTTTAGTAAGGAAACCTCTGATGCGCCGGTGAGATCATTATAGAGATTTTGAAGCGTCGGATCATTAAATTCACCTCTTTCTGAACTTATCGGGTCGCTTAGCCCATATTTATTCAATAATGTTAGTACTTGATCCATATGCTGTTGTTCACTAGCAGCTATGTTATTAAAAATTTGATCTCCATAAAGATCAAAAGAAAAAAGGTACACATCTCTGGCTAATTTTTCTTCTTCCCTTAAAAACAACAAATCTTCCTGTTCATTAAGAGTCAGTTCGATAAATTGTTTTTCGTTGCTTGTATCATCCGAACAGCTGCTTGTTAAGGTCACTATTCCTGCTAAAATAAAAAGGATCAAATTTTTCATGATTATCGGGAAATTTATAAGAATTTATAACTCAAATACCATACCTGTTTTATAAATTATTGGTGACTTTGGTTGCATTAGGAATTCATAAGATGGCCTTAAAAAGTACTTAAGGGATGTCTACTGCAACTGAGACAAAAATCGGGTATACAACCCTTTTTGATAAAGAATATGTAACTTTCGGATAAAAATAATTACTATTCGTCCAAATCTATTTATAACTTAAGAAATTATCTTTAACTTGTAAATTATTAATTAATCCATTTAAACCAAGACATAATGAAGTTAATTGTTAGCGAAATAAACCATTACTGGGTTCACTTTCAAGCCGGTAAAACCGGAAGTAATCTTATTTATCCACCTATTATTATAAAATGTTATCATGATGATGATTATGTTTTACAAGCGAGTTTCTATCCTGATGGTAAAACACTGCCAGTAAATTATTATGATGTACATTCCAAATTAGTCTATTTGCGTTACCCCATGTCAATGTATGCGAATGTATTAGACCTAATGAGAAATGAAAAACCAATTTATTTTAGTTTTTCTGATAAATCAAAATTGGGTTACATAAGAACCGGTAAAGAACCTATAGGAGAAGGAGAAAATGATGCTGATTTTGAATAGTATAGTTTGAAGATAAATCTCTTCTGAATTATTTTCAAATAAATAGCATCTTCAATTTTCTTTATTGATAGATTGATATTCAACATTTCCTTTTTAACATGAATAAAAAGGTCTTGTTTTATTATAATTTAAAGGCTCAGGTATATGTCATTAGGCACTGGGCCTTCATCATTTTGTTTGATTATTTGTAGTCTTAATTTCTGTAATACAATTCTCTAATCCTATGATATTACTCATCTTAATAAACACCATAAAGTCTTACCTTTAGGGTGTTAAAAAGAATACCATGAAAGATTTTTTTGAATTATTGATCGCTATATGTGTAGGGCTTTTACTGATCATATCACTTCCGTTTCTAATGATCAATGATGTTTCAGCTGTAATTGATTAAAGACTACCGAAACTTTTATACCTTATAGTTGGTAAAGGATAGATAAATTCCTTTATTATTTCGTAACTTCATTGTTCGATTTTTACTTAAAAATAAGGTAATAAATCCTCTTTGAATCCTAAAAAGACCTGTAATGAAATCCCTCATCTTACTTTTCTTGTTCTTTTCACCCTTTTTTATCACGGCCCAAGCTATAAAAATTACTGAGTATGCTGCAAAGCAAGTCATTGATGATATGGAACCTTATCCTGTGGATATTGTTCAGGTCAAAACCTTAAAAAAATGGAAGGCCCTTGATCTGAGCCATGAAATGAAACCTCAAATGAATTATAATGTGGTTCGTGTAAAGTACAAAACTCAAGACAGTCTAAAGATTGTGATCATAGACATGCATCTTGTCCCCATTCGTTACAACTATAGCAAAACAATAGAATAAATGAATAGGATACACTTTTAAATCAGGATCTTCTCATAATACCCTATCAATGCTACGGTAGGTTATTTAATTATTAAGAATGTCAAAGATTAGAAAGCTGTGAGTTATTTCTCAAGCATAAGCGTTTTCTCCTTTAATTTTTCATCAAGAGAGTCATATTCTTGAGAGAAGGATTGAATTTGTTTTTCCATCAAATCATAACTGCCCATTTCTAGAAGTTTTTGTTTATCTGTTTCTACCCGTCGAATCCAACCTTCTTCCATAGATTTTAAGTTAAGATATTCCTTAGAACCTTTAGCTGCAACTTCCAATTCAGATCTTACATCTTCCAGGCGCGTCTCAGCAGACTCAATATTTGCTAGTTTAGTCTTATAATTGACAAAGCTAACTGTTAGTTCCTTAGAGTCCTGCAAAAGAGCTGCCATTTCTAGCTTAATGGATTTAATTTCTTCCTCTAATTTTTGTTTTTCTTTCTCAGATGGTCCACAACTAAAAAAAATCAATAAAGTAATTAGATAAATAAATTTCATAATGGAGTAATTTTTTTCAAATATATGAATTAATGGTATAATCCTAATCAACAACCAAGCACATCACTAACTAACTTTGCAGTGATGATTTATACCAAATACTTCTCTGGATTTACAAAAGAAAACGGTCAGCCTAACGTGAGTTCTGACCAGTTCAGTCGCATGATGAACATCGTATTTGTTGAAGGCATACTTCAAGGGATTAACCAGATCAAGACTAAGGAGAGGGGAGCTTTCAAGTACGATATACTGCTATTCAATCAAGATACAGTACTAACTGATCTAACAGGCAATTTAAAGCCTCAGGAGTTGCTTAGGGAGATGTATATGTTTAGTGGAGATTAGCGCCCTCATCAAGAAAGACGATATGTTGAGAATTATTTATAAATTTGTAAACTTTATATCAACAAGTTATTTGAAAAGAACGATAACATCAAAAAAAATCTGAGCTGTCTATTTTTGGCAGATAAAAAAATAAATCAATTCGTTGTTCCCCCTCAACTTTTAACAAAGAATTGTGAACCCGCTGCTTCTGCAGGGGGTTTTTGGTTTAATATATCAGTATCTTTGCACAGCTTAAAAAGTTTCTGAGGGGTAACTGATTAAGCAATACATACAAAGATTATAAATCTTTAATACCCGAGTGATAATTCATTCGGGTTTTTTATTCACCCAATTAGGTAACCAACTCATTCACAACTCCATCTGCCAATACTTCCATGAATTTGCCATGATTTCTTTTTGTAGTTCTGGGTCACCCTAGTTTGGGATCATTTTTTTTTAAATGAATACAGTATTGTATTTACAGCATCATTTTTCATGGAAGTAACAGCCAAGACATCATAGCCTAGATCTATCATCTGATTAACGATAGGTACATGACTAAGTGTTTTAATATCCTTTCCTTCAATATCTGTAAGGTTATTTTTCCCATATAAATACTTTCGATCCTGACCATAATCTACATAGACTTTAGATCCTGAATTTGATTGAGAAATCCAGATTTGAACAAATTCATTGTCGATTTCAGATAAGGCCTTCCCGTCAGCAAATTGAGCCTGGCTCGCAATACTGAAAAACAACAAAGAAATAAATAATAGTTTTTTCATTTTTCCAATAGTTTGTTTAATGTCATTCAAATCTAATAAATTAAAATCTTCTCTCCACTTCCAATTAGTGCGTATTTCTTCCTTAGTGAAAGATTCATTTAATTAAAGCGGTAAATCAATTAATAGTTGTACCCTTGCCGCTAATAATTTTTAAAAAACATAAATCAATGAGAAAAATTAAACTATTATCCTTGGCTCTCGTTAGCTCCTTTTTACTTTCTTCATGCTTTACTTATACTACTGTAGTTGGAGATGGCGCTAAAGAAAATACAGAAGTAACAAAATGGAATCATTATTTTCTTTGGGGACTCGCAGATGGAGAAATTTCTGACCCTACTGTTTTAGCCGGTGATTCAAAGGATTACAAAGTAAAAACTGAACAAACCTTTGTTAATGGACTTGTAAACGTCTTGACTTTTGGGATTTATGCCCCTACTACAACGACTATAACAAAATAAGCTTAAGAGACTTTGAGTAAATCCGAGTGATATTTCATTCGGGTTTTTTATACCCATATGAGAATATATTTTTGATTTACAAATATTTAATTGAAATAAGCGTCATTCCGACATTTAATTATGCGTATATTTACGTGGCTTAAAATATTTCTGAGGGGGAATCAATTCGGCCATACATACAAAAGAATCTACAATCTTTGAACCCGAGTGATTTTTCATTCGGGTTTTTTTATGACCTAACCTTGACCATAACAACTGCGAAGCCTTCCTCGACGGCAAGTCAACTAATTGTCCTTTTCACTCACCATAGATTTCTTTCATTATTATATTAAGGCCTTACTGCAATCACCAAAAAAAGAAGAACCATGCATGGTTGCAAGTGTTTATGACTTCAAGTCTGCCATCGAATAGAGGAGTTTTGAAAGTATGATGTGTGTAAGGTGCATAACCCATTAAAGGCCCTTTTTCATATTCAAGCATTGCCTTTTTGTGTGAATGCAAAATATCCTTACTTGCCATGGCATATGCCGGCCTTATTGCAAATATCAACCTCTCTCAAATTCTTATACCACCACATCTTCCCACTTGGTAGATGGGTTTTTTCATTTTTCTAATGGTATTTAAACCCTGAATAATAAAGATAAATTCTAATATATTTATGTTCAGCACTCGTTTCAATACTTTTAAAATTATGATAAATATATACCTTTTCACCTGAATCTAAATACGCTTCGCCGCTGAATTCGTTACCCATTTGATCCAGGCTATTTTGAGTATTTATATAGTTATTTAACCGTAAAAATTTGCATTCTTTATTTTGCCTATTTTCATAGCCATCCTCCATACTATGAATATCCTGGGAATCAAGGAAGGCGGAAGAATTTTTTGTGCTGGCTCCTTTGTACTTATTTGTTGCAACGGCATTTTCCATGTTCTCAGAATTTGGAATGTTTATAAATAGATGAACACACCTGTACACATCTTCCCCAAATGAATACGTTTCTTTTTCAGTATCATAAGAAATTACTTGCTGTACATAAAACTTTTCATAAACCTGTCGATCAACAAATGGATCTTGGGAATAAACATCAAAAAAAGAAATAAAAACAAGGATGAAAAGTAATTTTTTTCGAAGCATATGGTAAGCATTATTGACCAAGTAAAACTAGTTGAAATATATTTATTTTTTACGATTTCTCATAATACAATGAATGTCATTCGGGTTTTTTCTTTCTCCCAATTCAGCAATCAACGCATCTAACTCCATTTGCCAATACTATCAAATGGCACTTATTTGTTCTTGGAGGTCTATACTCTTAATGTTTATATCTATTCAGGCCCTAATCTAAATATGGAACATAATTTAAAGAAAATCACTATTTATCAAAAGGATTTTAAAAAAAAATGAAATCTATTGTAACAGAATCATATAGTCTGGAACATCTTTTTCTCTGTTCTTTAACTTATTGAATCTGGCCAATATTTTAGGCTCCTTTCTAATTAATTTAAACTTAACTAAAAATGAAAAAACTACTAATTATGAAAAACAAACTTTTCAAACTAACCCTATTTATTGCCGCACTGTTTATCTTCGGATGTACATCATCTGATGATGGATTTCCATCTGAAAGCTCGTCAGAAAATGAAATGTCCACACCTGATTTAGAAAAATTTTACGATATGATTGTGTTGGGAAATACAAAATTAAATGATGATACTTTATTCAAAGGTGAGAATAATGGAAATGGGGTAGAAATTGTTGCTTTTTATTCGAACGATGGCTTTTGGACTGCAAGTTTTCCTATCATGGATAAGGGTGGAATTCTAACTCACTGGTGTGTTATAGTATTTCCTCAAAATGGAGAGGATAGAGCATTGGTGTTTAGTGAAACTGAAATGATGGTTAATTTCAATAGTCACGATGCTAGGATGTTTATTATTACATCGGACTGGGAACAGGTTGTATATTCTAATTGGGGTGAAGAAGATGTAAGTGGTCTTTATAAAGGTAGAGGTAAAACGGGATATGTTCATCCAGAATGGGCTCCAAATGCTTATTATTGGGGGCCATTTGCACCAGTTATAGGGGATGATAACTACATTTTTCATATAAAATCAACTTTATATCCAACGAATGGGGGAGGGAATCCTTGGAATTATTCTTCGGAAAGTGAAACTGTAGAATTCAGTTATACTTTAAATGGCCAGAATGGAAAAATGAAACAGACATCAACTATACGTTAAAGTTTATAATTAAACTAGCTTTCAAACCCGAGTGATTATTCATTCGGGTTTTTCATTCCCAGTAGCTAAGTGACTATTCTCACGCATCCATTGTTGAAGCTCTATATTAAGAGAGTACAGAGGGTTTCTTTATTAATTCCTCCTTCTATTTATCTGTACTATAATTAAATTTAAAACTAATTGGATTGATATTGGCAGCCATAATGGGGCAAACACCCACCACCAAGACCAATGAATGACATTAAATAATTTTAATACCAAAAATACTATTGTCAGTATTGATGTCAATGCCATGAACCAGTCTTTATCTTGTAATCTTAGCATAATATTTGAATTGTATAATAGAAACAATAAAGCTATAGTTATTAAAATCTAGAAACATTGATTTAAATCATTACTCCTCGTCTAATCGATGTACTTCCTTCAATTCATCCAAATCCATCTACTAATACTTTAAAGGGTGTTTCAATAGTTCTTTTATGTTAGGCAGACTCTGCCGTAAAGTTAATTAACTATTGGGTGTAGTTTTACATCATAATTAAAAACCATGAACGACAAATTAAAAAAGTAGATAAAGGCAGTACTGAATGTCAGTTCTAACACAAACAACAATTTCCCATATTGAAAAGAAGGGTCAGCTTAATCGCTGGTTTATTTTATTTCCCCACCACTGCCAGTTAGCACGTATTTGTTCTTGGAGTTCTGTTCTCGATAAGTATTTAGCTATGTCCATATCTGATTTAATACCATTCGTTCTTAACAAGACATTCAACTAAGGTTATAATGCTATATTTAGTTTTCAAACCTATAAGATGATCCCCTTCTTCAGAAAAATCCGTAAAAAAATTGTTGCTGGCAATCCCGCTGAAAGCGGGGCAGATGACAATAAGCCTTTAAAGTATATGCGATATGCTATTGGGGAGATAGTTCTAGTGGTCATTGGGATATTAATGGCTTTGCAGATTAATAATTGGAATGAGGAGAGGAAAGCCAAAGAAAAAATGGATCGGCTACGGCTTAAGTTTTTCTTTTGTTATTATTTCAGTTTTCTTTCTACAAAGTACATCTCCATTTCGCCTTTGCCTTTAGCATCAATTTTCCCCCTGGACTTAAAGTTGAATTCTGGATCATCTTTTAGCAACGTATAAGTGCCTTCAGATATATTCACCTTCCCAATTTCACCACTGGTTTCCATGCGTGATGCAATGTTCACTGTATCGCCCCAAATATCATATTGAAATTTCTTTACACCAACGATACCAGCTACCACAGGTCCTGTATGAATCCCTAAGCGCATCTTAAAAGATATTTCATTTAATTCATCTTTCTCAATGATTCGATTAGAAATAAAATACTGCATTTCTAAAGCCGCCAAAACCGTATTTTTTATAGAATCATTAGAAGGCACAGGTAGTCCACCTGCTGCCATATAAGCATCTCCAATGGTCTTTATTTTTTCAATTCCATATGTTTCGCAGATGTGATCAAAAGCCTTAAAGCAAACATTGATCTCTTCAACAAGCTCTTTGGCAGATAACTTTTCAGAAGCTTGTGTAAACTCCTTAAAGTCTGTAAAGAGAATAGATGCCATTTCAAAATTTCTGGCAACTGCACTTCCTTTTGCTTTGAGTTCCTCTGCTATTTCTGATGGAAGAATATTAAGTAATAAATTTTCAGACCGATCCATTTCTTTTTCTATAACAGCTTTTGATTTTTTTACATAGCGCCATCTGCTATAAAACCCACCTGCAAGTATCAGAAAGAATATACCTGCACCTTGAGCTAAATTTTTGTTTTTATTTTTTTCTTGCACTTCGGATTGATGTGCTATTTCAACTTTTAGATCTTTTTCAACTTGCAGCAGACTATCTGCCAATACTTCTTTTTTAAACTCCATCTGTTGCAATATTTTAGAAGTTTCTTCTGATTTTAAACTATCATTTAACACCAAAATTTGTTCGTGATATGCCAAGGCTTTATTGCTTTCACCCAACTCTTTGTAGGCTTCATACAAGCAAGTACATGCATATTTTTGTTGATCTATAGCTCCAGTCTCTTTACTTAAGGTGAGCGCTTTTTGGCATTCGATTATTGCGCGATTATAGATTCCCTGGGCATTATAATTATAGCCAATATCGTTTAGGGAGTATGTAATACCGTATTTATCTTCGATTTCTTCTTTGATTTTTAAGCTACGCTCGTAATAGTCCATAGCTTGCGAATAAGCACCTTGCTTAAAAGAAATATTTCCAATATTGCCTAATGAATTTGCAATTCCTTGTTTATCTCCGATGTCTTCTCGGATTTTCAAACTGCGCCCAAAATAGTCCAAGGCTTTTTGGTAATTGTTTTGATTTTTATAAATAAGTCCAATATTGCCTAGCGAATTCGCAATGGCACTTTTATCTCCTATTTCTTCTTGAATTTTTAAGCTACGATCAAAATAGTCTAAGGCTTGTGTATAATTATCTAGGTCAGAATACATAATTCCAATACTATTTAGGGAACCTGCAATTCCTTTTTTATTACCTATTCCTTTTTCGATTTTTAAGCTGCGTTGATGATAGTCCAAGGCCTGAGGGTAATTTCCTTGCCTTAAATAGATATTCCCAATATTGTATAGTGATGCGGCAATTCCTTTTTTATCCCCGATGTCTTCTCGGATTTTTAAACTGCGCTCGAAATAGTTTACTGCTTGAAAGTAATTAGCTTTTAACCAGAAACTCACCCCTTGAATATTGTACGCTTCCGCCTTAGCATTCGCGTAATGTTTTGTTTTTGAAAAGGTTAGCAATTCTTCAGCCAAAGTAAATGCACTATCAGGTTTGTCGAATAGAAAACCATCCCAAATATAGTTTTTGAATGCATCTGTTCTAATGGAATCTTTTTGGGTCTGGTCTTGCCAAAGGGTATATAGAGAATCGAGATTGGTTTGTGCTTTCATGCAATTATATGAAAACGCTAAAAGAATTAAGAAGGTTATTTTTCGCATTCAATTTTTTTATTAATACACAACTTTAATTATGGCATACAACGTTTGGTGCATGAAAGTAGCGCTTAAAAAGATACTACATTTTAGGTTTAACAAGGAGCCGAATTTTTATATTTTTAATAGAGAAATTATGGGCTTCAAATTAGGTAAACTTCATGAGTCAAATGAATATGAAAAAATAGAATAACTGAGTTGTTAAAACATACCCGAGTGATAATTCATTCGGATTTTATATACTGATAATTCTCATGCTTTAAAAGTTAGTGTCATCCTATCTTTGAGAAAACTTAAAATCAACCAAATGAAAAAAATAGCTATACTATTGTTTATGATATTCGGTATGATATCATATTCACAAAAGAACTACACATCATTTGAACATATGGTGGTGACACAAAAGTTCGAACAGGAATCACATATCGAAGATTGTTATTTCACGGTAAAAGATTCGGTAGTTGAACAAACAAATAAAACAGGAGATAGTATTATGCACTCATATAGAATCGGTATTCCCGAAAAAGATGGTGAAATAGAAACCACGTTAAAAATACGTAAATATTCAAATGATTCATTTGATATAGAGTTAAACGAATATTAT
>RCNE010000599.1_pt1 | contig 19435 bp, 22 predicted proteins | sample 2041361 | NCBI WGS metagenome assembly RCNE01 (sample SAMN09708229, study PRJNA481090) | Marine sediment metagenome, whole genome shotgun sequencing project.
TCGCCGCAGCATTCGCTGAGTGTCACAGCATTCGCTGAGTGTCACAGCATTCGCTGAGTGTTCAGCCCGAGAGCACTCGATTGACGAGTTTCTTGAGCGCGGCCCGTTCGGTCGAAGGGTCCGTGATCGATTGGTGTTGGATCGACCGATGCTCGAGCTGAGCCAGCGCCGATGCGTGCTGCTCAAGGTCGGTCAAGAGTTCGGCGAGTGCCGCGTCATCGCCAACGGGTATCCACCCCGGGTGGTCTGACCCCAAAAGGCCGGTGTTGCCGCCGATTCGGGTCCCGATCACGGGAATCCCAAGTGCGATTGCCTCGGTCACCACGTTTGCGCCACCCTCTGAAAGCGACGTGCATGCAAGCACGTGTGCCGAAGCAAGCAAGGTAAGCGCATCGTGGGCGCTGAGTTCGCGGTGCCAGATGTAGCGGTCGTTCGTACGCTCTTCGGACTCTGCGACGCGTTGCCAGCGGTCGTCATGAGCTCGCCCTGCATGGTGCACGACCACGTGACTGCTCGGTCTAAGTCGACGGGCGGCGCGTGCGGCGAGCAGTGGGTCTTTGATGTCGCGAAGGTGGGCGAGTACGACGACGCGGAACTCGTCAAGAGCCGGCTCGCGAGGCGGGAGCGCGTGAGAGACCGACTGGTGGATCACTGCGGCCTTCTCGGCCCAAGCCGGTTTGAACCCGCGCAGTCGCTCGACCGCGTCAGCTTGCAGAACGATCAACGCGTCCGACATCGAGATCGTTGCCGAGGCAAGAACACTGTCGGGCATGTCCTTGTAGAGGTCGGTGCCAGCGAGACCAACGATGAGGGGCCGGCCTGGCCGGTGTTCCTTCCACCATGAAGCAGCGACGGCTGACCTCCGAGCGTGAAGCGCAATCAGGAGGTCGGCATGACCGAGCTCGGCCGCCCCGTGATTGGCGAACTCGGAGGGGTTCTCAGAAACGGGAACAACCATCGTCTCATGGCCCAACGCGTTGAGATGGTGCGCCCAGCGTGCGGCGGTGACGTCGTTTCCCGAATTTGCGCTGGGCCGAATGGGGGCCGCAATCGCGATTTTCGCCATCAGCGAGGGCAGGTGCGAAAGCCGGCGAAGACGTCTCGCCGGTCGGGGGTGAAGAAGTTGCGGAATGTCGAACGGACGTAGCGATTCCTGGTGCTCCACGAACCGCCGCGCAGAACCTTTCGAGAACCGAACCACGGCTCGGAGTTATCTCGATACGCGTCTGGCTCGAAGTGTGGGTAGGGCTCGAACGTGCTGCTCGTCCACTCCCAGACATTGCCGATGAGCTGGCGATGTCCCCACGGACCGTCGCCAGCAGGAAAGGCACCTACTGGAGCCGTGTATCCAGTGGTCCCATCGAGATTGGCTTCTTGAGGGAGGGGATCTCGGTCGCCCCAGGGGAACCAGGGTCGGCGTTCGCCACCCGGACCCGTCGTGGCCGCGGCTTCCCATTCTGGTTCGGTCGGCAGGCGTCGGCCGGCCCACGCACACCAGGCGTTCGCCTCCCACCAGCTGACGTGCATCATGGGATGGTCGGCGGTGGCGTCGATTGGGCGCCAGGTGGCACCGATGCGCCGCTCCCAGCCATCGGGGCCCTGTCGCCAGTACGCGGGTGCGTCGACCTTCTCGCCCTGCCGCCACTCGAGGCCTTCGGGCGACCAGAGTGCATCGTTCAGATAACCCTCATCATCAGCGAACTCGGCGAACTCGGCGACGGTCACCGGGGCCACGCTCATCGAGAAGGGTGTTATCGGTACTCGGTGTGCCCACTTCTCATTGTCCATGACCAGAGGCTGGCTCCGACTCGCTCCGAGGAGAAGGTCGTTGACGTTGACCGGGAGATCTCCAGACACTGGTTCGCTCGGGATTGCGCCGGGGACCCACGGCTCGCCGCGGTCTCCCCAGTCGAGGGTTTGACGGGTATAGGTCAACGCCTCGCAGTGCGCGTCGTGGTGCCCGAGGATGTAGGCGACGTAATGATCGGTCGAATCGATTCCGTCGTTATTGGCAAGGACGTCGATCAGATCATCAGCGACGCGGCGGACGTAGTCACGGGTACCCCGCGGGTTGGGATAGGGGAGTTCCCAACGAGTCCGATGAGGAACGTCAGCCGAATCGAATCGTTCATCGACGTTTGTCATCAGCGAGTCGCGACCGTGAAGGCGACGCAAGACGAATGCTTCAGCGAACCAGCCAACGTGTGAGAGTTCCCAGATTGGCGGGTTGACGATTGTCAGGTACGGACCCATCCAGCGCTCGTCATCGTCGGTGAAGTCGTCGACGGTGGAGAGCAGGGTTTCGGTGGCGTCGTGCACCCATTCGGCGAGACGATCGGTGTCTGCCCACTCGGAGAGCTCCATTCGGCAATCCTATCTCTCGTGCCCGGGTGACCGCAGGCCACGCACACGGGAACACATCAAGGCTCCGCCGTGTTCCACACGGCAGTAGCCTTCGGGCGAATGTACGAGGAGCGCACATGACCGATCCGATCGTCCACCGGCTCACCCAGTTCAGCCACGGCGCTGGTTGAGGCTGCAAGCTCGCTCCTGGCGAGCTCGCGCACGTTGTGCGCGATCTGAACGCAGATACTCCCGATGAACTCCTCGTCGGAACCGCCACAGGCGACGACGCTGCCGTGTGGAAGCTCGACGATGACCGGGCGATTATCTCGACTGCCGACTTCATCACGCCGGTCGTTGATGACGCTCGAACCTGGGGACGTGTCGCCGCGGCGAACAGCGTGTCCGACGTCTACGCCATGGGTGGCCGTCCGTTGTTTGCGCTGAACCTCGTTGGTTGGAACACCGATTTGCTTCCGACCTCACTCCTTGGCGAACTGATGGCAGGCGGGCAAGACATCGCCACAGCGGCTGGCTTTGCCATTGTTGGCGGTCACACCATCGACGACCCCGAGCCCAAGTACGGCATGGCTGTGACGGGTGAGGTGCACCCCGACCGGATTCTGACCAATGCTGCTCTCAAGGTTGGCCAAGATCTGATTCTCACCAAACCGCTCGGTGTTGGTGTGATCACCACGGCCATCAAGGCCGATGTCGCATCGGCCGAGGTCGCCGCTGGGGCGATCGAGTCGATGACGCGACTCAACGATGTCGCCTCACGAATCGCCGTCGCAGCCGGAGCTACTGGCTGCACCGACGTCACCGGATTCGGCCTCCTCGGCCACCTCGGCCGTATGGCGATCGAATCGGGTCTACGGGCCACGGTCGAATTCGACGCAGTGCCGTTTTTGCCAGGTGCAATCGACCATGCAACCGCTGGGATCATGCCGGGTGGCTCACATCGAAACCTTGCGTGGGGTGGAGCGAACTTCGACGCCGGGTCCCATGACGAGTTGCACCAGCTGCTGATCGCCGATGCCCAGACGTCGGGTGGCCTCGTCTTTGGCGTGGATCCGAGTGAGACCGCAGGTGTGTTGGCTGAGCTTGCAGCAACCGGACATACAGCGGCGTGTATTGGGTCGACGGCGACTGGACCAAAAGGCTTGACACTTAGTTGATGTTCGGGAATACCGGCGCGATTGCCGGAGTTTCCATTTCGCCAGAGTGAGAATGAGTATTCTCACTATGGACACAGGCATCAATTGTCTACGCACACACCGACCGAGGAGACAGTCATGAGCGAAGAGCGACCACCATTCCCGCCGTTCGACGAAGAATCGGCGCGGAAAAAGGTGCGTGGTGCCGAAGCCGCATGGAACACACGAGACCCCGATCGGGTGGCTGGTGCGTACTCGCTGGAGAGCGAATGGCGGAATAGAGACACCTTCCTCAAGGGACGCGAGGAGATTCGAGAGTTTCTGGCCGGCAAGTGGGCCCTCGAACAGGACTACGCGCTGCGCAAAGACCTCTGGGCATTCACCGGGAATCGGATCGCCGTTCGGTTCCAGTATGAATCGCTCGATGCGTCGGGCCAATGGTGGCGCTCGTACGGCAACGAGAACTGGGAGTTCGATGAACAAGGGCTGATGCGACGGCGCGAAGCGTCGATCAATGATGTGGCGATCGACGAGTCCGAGAAGCGCTTGTTCGGGCCCCGCGAAGACGGCGACACCAGCGGCTTTCCGCTGCGATGAGGAGCACGTCGACATGAGTCCAGCACAAACCATGGATGACACGACTGCTGTCACCGCGCTCGAGCAGGCAGCCGACGACCTGTTCTACGAGCACGGGGTTGTAGGAGTGTCGATGGCACAGATTCGAGACCGCTCGGGGGTATCACTCCGGCGGATGTACACAATCTGTCCTTCGAAGTCCGACCTAATCTCGTTGTGGCTTCGCGCTCGCCATCGCACGTGGATGGACGGCTTCTCAAGCGCGGTCACGAAGAACTTGGCTGGTAACGCTGCGCCCGGCGACGCAATCTTCGACGCCCTTGCAACGTGGATGATCGAGACGAACTTTCGAGGCTGTGGATTCATCAACACCCACGCCGAGTCGAGTGAATTGACCGACGAACACATCGAGATCATTCGCAACCACAAACGGTCGCTGGCCGTCTACCTCTCGTCGATTACCGCCGACGGGGAGGCGCTCACCGTGCTGGTCGATGGAGCGATCGTGCAGGGGTCGATCTTTGGCTCGGTCGAACCAATCGATCATGCCCGCCGAGCCGCACACGCATTCACATGACCGACTTTTTCGACATCGCCGTCACCCCAAAGGTGCTCGAGTTGCAGGAGCTGAAGGGCTCGCTCGGCATGTATCCCACCGAAGTGGGAGCCGGGCCTGGTGAAGTCCATGCACTTGACCCGAGCGAAGTGCAGTTTCTCACGAGCCGAGACAGCTTCTACATGGCATCGGTTGGTGAGAGCGGCTGGCCCTACGTACAACATCGCGGCGGCGACGCAGGCTTCGTTAAGGTCGTCGACGATCACACCATCGGCTGGGTCGAGCGAAGCGGGAATCGTCAATACATCGGAACGGGAAACGTCGCGGCGAACAGCAAGGTCTCGCTGATATTCGTCGACTATCCAAGCCGCTCTCGCATCAAGATCTACGGCCGAGCCACGCATCACCCGATTGCATCACCGGAGTTGCTGGAAACACTCGAAGCCGAGGGCATCCGAAGTGATGGAGCCGTCACGGTGGAGATTCTGACGACCGAATGGAACTGCCCGAAATACATCACACCTCGATACACCGAGCCACAGATCGCTGGAGCCATCGGGCAACTCCAGGACCGGATCTATGAACTTGAAGCCGAGCTCGCCTTGTCTCAAGCACGCGAGGCGCGCTGACCTCTCTGACGGACTAGAAATTGGGTATGGCGGAACAGCAGCAAGGTGGACGTTCGGCAGAACCAGCGCGCAATGCAGAGCATCCAAAGCTTATCGTTGCCTCAAATCGCCTACCGGTCAGTCTCGGCCCCGACGGTTGGGAGACGAGCCCCGGTGGACTTGTTGCGGCTCTCACGTCAGTACTTCAAGGCCGTGGAGGCACATGGGTTGGCGCTTCGGGGGCTCCCGACAGCGAGGTCGAACCCTTTCACCATGACGGCATCGATCTTGTGCCTTTTACGGTAACTACGGACGAACATCGCGACTATTACGACGGTTTCTCCAATGCCACGCTGTGGCCGCTCTACCACCACTGGGTCCGCCCACCGGTACTCGATGAGCCCAGCTGGTGGGCGAGCTTCGAGCAGGTCAATGACCGAGTCGCCCAACTGATCGCCGATACCGCCGAGCACGGATCGACGGTGTGGGTGCAGGACTATCAACTCCAACTGGTTCCCCAACGCCTTCGGCGGTTGCGAGCTGACCTGCGCATCGGCTTCTATCTCCACATTCCGTTTCCGCCGGTCGAACTTTTCCAGCGTCTCCCCTGGAGGACACAGATCCTTGAAGGAATCCTTGGGGCTGATGTAGCGGGCTTCCAGACGGCGTCAGATGTCGAGAACTTCCGTGCGGCTGTGCAACTTATGGACGAACGAGCTGACACCGATGAGGTCGCAACCGAACCTGAGCCTGGGCGCATTGACACGATCGTGCGTGCGGACCCCATTTCGATCGACGTCGATCAGTGTCGAGAATTGGCCAACGACGTGGGAGTGCAGGCGTATGCCGCCACTATTCAGGATCGGGTCGGCAACCCAGATCATCTGCTCCTCGGAGTCGACCGCCTCGACTACACGAAAGGTATCCTCGAGCGTCTTTCGGCGTTCGATCTCCTGCTTCGCCGTCACCCCGGCTTGTCCGAGCACGTGCAGCTACTGCAGGTCGCCGTCCCGAGTCGAGAATCGGTCGAGGAGTACGAGAAGCTCCGTGATGAGGTCGAACGACTCGTTGGACGAATCAATGGTGAACACGGCGAGTTGGGTCGAACCGTCGTGCACTATCACTTCGCGGAACTGAGTTTCGATCGCATCGTTGCCCTCTATCTGGCCGCCGATGTTCTTTTGGTGACGCCTCTGGCTGATGGAATGAACCTCGTGGCCAAGGAATATGTCATCGCCCGAGATGGTGATCCAGTTTCCGTTGTCATCAGCGAATTTGCCGGCGCTGCCGAAGAGCTCGCGCCTGGCGCCGATGTGGTGAATGTCTTCGACCCAGAATCGATCATTATGGGAATCGAACGGGCGATCACGCGAGACAGCGATGAGGCGCGACGACGCAGCTCGCTAATGGCCGCAATCGTCGCCGATCGTGATGTGCACGTGTGGGCGGCGGAGTTTCTGGGAGCACTCGAGTCGATCGATCTACCGGGGCAAACGAGCCCGATCCAGTCGACCCCGGTTCTGGGGCAAACTGGGGACTGACAAGCGAGGGGTCCAGCATGATTATCGAATCTCTACTGCCACTCGGAAAGCTCGACCCCGGTCTACGTGAGCCGGACACTCCACTCGACATCAGGCGTTTTGCGGAGCTTGCGGCCATCGCAGAAGACGTTGGCCTCGATGCAGTCCTCGTGGAGGAGACCAAGGACGACCCCTTCCAGCTGCTCGCCCTCGGCTCGACCACCACCTCGAGTATTCAGCTCGGCACATCGGTTGCCATGGCCTTTCCGCGGAGTCCAACAACTACTGCGCTGTCGGCGTGGTCGTTGCAGAAGGTGTCGAACGGCCGATTTCTGCTCGGTCTTGGATCGCAGGTGCGAGCACACATCGAGCGCAGATATGGACTGACGTGGTCGGCGCCAGCGCCTTGGATGCGTGACTACATCAACGCAATGCGAGCAGTGTGGGGCTGCTGGCAGAACGGCACACCGCTGAAATTCGAGAGCGAGCACTACAACCTCGACGTGATGGTTCCGCTTTTTAATCCAGGCCCGATCGAACACCCACACATCCCCGTGCACGTCGCGGCGATTGGGCCGAACATGTGCGCAGTTGCTGGAGAAGTCGCTGATGGTGTGCGGCTACATCCGGTGTGCACGCCACAGTTCATCGATGCCGAAGTGCTTCCCAACCTCGCACGCGGCGCGAACCGAGCCCATCGAGACGTCGATGACGTCGAGGTGTGCATGAAGCCCCTCATCGGAACCGCCCCCGATCGGCAAACGTTGGAGAAGGTGATTCATACGGTCCGGGCCCGAGTTGCGTTCTATCTGTCGACCCCGTCATACCGTCGCACCTTCGAGCTGCACGGCTGGCTCGATCTCGCCCGTGAAGCTTCGACGCTTTCACGCGACGGACGCTGGGACGACCTCCCGAACCTCGTGAGCGACGAGATGTTGCACACGGTTGCGACGATCGGAACCTACGACGAAATCGCCGGGCTTCTCAACGATCGTTATGCCGATCGGGTAGATCGTCTCGAGTTCTCGATACCGGTGGAAACACCCGATGATGCCGATCGTCTACGGGAGATCCTCGCCGAGCTTCGGTGACCGCACCGATGGGTGAAGCTGCAAGAATTGGGTCGAGATGATTCTTCGACCGTCAACAATCGTCGCCCAGAACACATCGGATGTGCTGGTGGATGGCTCCCTGACGAGCGGTGATTGGTTGCGCGCAGGAGCGATTCTCGTTGGCGCGATCGTCTTGTCGGTCATTGTGTCGAGACTCCTCCGCCGGGTGATAACGCACGGCCTTGGCGCGGGTTTTGCGTCGATCATGCTTGCTCGGCTCGCCGGTTATGTCGCTTTCCTCGTTGGGTTGTTCTATGCCCTGACGACCTTGGGTGTCCGTGTTGGACCACTCCTTGGAGCGCTCGGTCTTGGTGGTTTGGTGCTTGCGCTCGCGTTGCAGCGAGTGGTCGAGAACTTCGTCAGTTCGATCATCTTGCAGGCGCGACGACCATTCACGATCGGCGACACCGTCGAGCTCGATGGGCGAATTGGTGTCGTGGCCGACATCGACTCACGAACCACGTTGCTCCGATCACTCGACGGCACCCACGTACGAATTCCGAACTCCAACGTGACCTCGACGACGATCGTCAACATGACTCGCGACCCGCATCGCCGGAGCTCGCTCGAAGTCGGGGTGGCGTACGACACCGACCTCGCACATGCTCGGGATGTCCTGACCGAAGCGATCGGCAGGGTGCCGCGGGTCCTTTCGCATCCGGCACCAGCGGTGAATCTCGTCGGTTTCGGTGACTCGAGCATTGGCTTTTCAATTCTCTACTGGCACCACAGTGATGTGCCTTCAGAACTCGCGGCGCGGACGGACCTGACGATCGCCGTGCATCAAGCGCTGAGTGCAGCCGACATCACGATTGCGTTTCCCCAGATGGTGGTGTGGAGCGGCAGTGCCGAAGATGTTCCCTACGTCGAACCGCCAGAAGAGGTTCTCTCGTCGTATCCGGGTACGGAGGCGTCGTCGCCACGAAAGCGTTCTGCGCCGAACTTCAGGCGTCCGAAGCGTCGCAAGAGTCGCGACTGAAGCTGTTCAGGGGATCAGGACAATTGCCCGGAGCGGACAGACCAAAGCGGTCGCGTACTGTGGGAGGCGTGACCGAATCGAAGATTCCAGACGATGCAACGCCCGCTCGTAGGACTTCGACGTTCACGCGTTCGTCTGTGCCCGCTGGGCTACTCGCTGCCCATCAGACATCCGTGTGGGCAGAGCTGGTTGTCGTCGCCGGCCTGGTGGTGTTCGTGGACGAAGAGTCTGGGGAGAATATGTCGATTCAAGCTGGCGAGAAGCGGGTCATCGTTCCTCGACAACGGCATCATGTCGAGCCGGACGCGTCTGCCGAGTTCTTCGTGCAGTTCTACACATCTTGAGCAACAGGACTGCTCGCATGATTTCGGACATGAACTCGGCGACACTCGCGTGACCTAGAGTTGGGCACTCTCAACGCACGAGGTTCTGTATGTCGCACTTCACCGACCTTATTCCGACGCTGATTACCGAGACGCCTGCTGAGGGCCGGGAGCTGGCGATCATGATGGCCCGAAAGACCATCGCCACCATCCAGCCCGATGCCGAATTACGCACAGCTCTGCGCCCCGACTACGACAGCGACTCGGCCAAGCTCATGCAGGCTGGCCAGATCGTGGCCATCGAGTTCCAGACGATTGCGGCGGCCAACAACTACTGGCGCTGAGTACGTCTGAGTCGACAATCACCGGCTGGATTTCTCACTCGATCCACGATCAACGGACTGAAAGACGCCGAGCTCTCGGCCCGAAGTGGAGATTCGCTGTTTGAGATCGAGATGAAGACCAGCTTCGACCAGCAGGTCCGTCGAGTCAGTGGGAAAGGCGAGAAGGAGAACGTCGGCTACACCGGCCCAGCCGCGAGCGAGGCGCTGCAAGATGTCCGGTGACCGAACGGTTGGTCGTCGTGCACGGCCGATTTCGTATGGAGGGTTCGTGACCAGGAGGTCGAACCGTTCAGTCGACACGGGTGAGAAGAGGTCGCCGCAACGGACGTCGATGTTTGTCGCACGCAGGTTCCGAGATGCGCACTCTGCTGCTCTCGGGTCGACGTCGGTCGCAACCACTGATGCTGCGGTTCGACCGAGCGCGTATGCAAGGAGTCCACATCCTGTGCCGAGCTCGAGTACCCGTTGGTTGGTGAAACTCTGACCGACAAGCCATCTCGCAAACGCCATCCCAGAGAGGTGTCCGATGGGGTCAAAAACCCCACGTTCGACATCAAAAAGAGCGCCGTCGAACACAAACGAGGACGATTTCGGCGGGAAAAGGGAAACGATTCACTCGACAATAGCAGGGCCAAGATGCGTGAATTCTCCAGACATTTGGCCCAATCTGAGCACAGGTTCACTCGGGGTTTTCTTTTTCGACGAGTAGTCGGGCACCATTTGGCCTAGAGTTGTGGTGGGTAGATCAAGAGGTCAACCCCGATAGAAGGTAAAAGTCACATGCAAGGAACAGTAAAGTTTTTTAACAGCGAGAAGGGCTTCGGCTTCATCTCACGCGAAGGCGCAGATGACGTCTTTGTTCACTACTCAAACATTCAAGGCGAGGGCTACAAGTCTCTCGATGAGGGTCAGCTCGTCGAATTTGATGTAGCACCTGGCCGCAAGGGCGAAGAAGCTCAGAACGTCCGCGCCATCTGAGCAAGTAACGTTCTCTGATCAGTCGCCGCCTTTCGGGGCGGCGACTTTTCTCGTTTTGCGGGCAAGTGTCACACCCCGCGGGTAATTTAGTTCTTGCAACGAATAACATTTGTTTGACATTGTGGTGTGCGGGGCGATTTTGAAGGAGGCGTCGTGGCGGTAACGACACCGTGCGAAAGCACAGAGAGCGATCGAGAGTTCAAGCCACGTCATTTCGCGCTGCAAGTTGCGATCATCGGGGGCGCGCTTGCTCTGTATCTGACGACGCGCCGGCTCACCATGGGCAACGCGCTCGATGCCGCAAACAACGCCCGCGACATTCTGCATTTGGAGGCGTTTCTCGGCCTCGACATCGAACACGAACTTCAGCGCGTGATTCTCGACTTCCCGTCGGTGGTGACACTGATGAACTGGATCTACGTGTGGGGACACTGGCCAGTCCTCGCTGCCGCAGCCATCTGGCTCTTCATCAGTCATCGTAGAGAGTTCAACCTCTTCCGGAATGCGCTGATAATTTCCGGGCTGCTTGGGCTCATCGTGTTCGCGATCTTCCCGGTGATGCCACCGAGATTGCTCGGCACGGGCATGGTTGACACGGTTGCACGCTGGTCGAGCAGCTATCACGTTCTCCAGCCGCCCTCGCTCGTTAATCAATACGCCGCTGTGCCAAGTTTCCATGTGGGCTGGAACGTCCTTGCGGTGTTCGCTGTGTTCCGAGCGATCCCCAAGTCCGACTATCGCTACGTGACCGTGCTCGGGCCGATCGCCATGGTGTCGTCCGTTGTGCTCACGGGGAACCACTATTTGTTCGATGCAGTTGCCGGTGTGGCGTTGGTCGTATTGGCTTGGAAGGTCGCCGATCGCATCGAGGGTCGCCGCGACACCGACGACGACCACATCGAAGCAACCCTCAGCGACGCGGCTTCCTGATACCAAGCGTCGCTCGATGACCTGAGACGCCATGCCGTTTCTCTGGGATGGTTGTCGACGGTCAGCTCAGTGGAGGATTGATTCGTCCACGACGGGTCCCGTCGTGACCCGGGCAAAAACCCCGAGTGCTGCGGCGGAGATCGCGCCGATGTTCATGAGCGTGGCGAGTGATGTCGCCTCGGCGAGGCGCCCCCGATCAGGTTCGCAAGCGGCACGACCCCACCGAACGACAGAACCCAGATTGCGGCGCCTCTGCCTCGAATCGTCGAATCGACGTGCTCTTGCCACATGGTTGCCAACACCGTAGGAAGCGTGAAGTAGAAGAGTGCAACAAGGAAGATGGCTACATACGCGAACGTGATGTCGTTGAGTTGGGTGAGCCAGGCGAGGCTGCCAGAAAATCCGAGGAGGGCGCCACGGATGATGCAGTCGACTTGGGTAACTACATTCGCCAGATGACGGCGATCACGATCGTGTAGGTGAGTGCGTTGATCGCGAAGACTTCAGCGAACCCCATCGAGCTGGCAAGGACGCCACCAATCGCCGGGCCGATCAACAGTGCGGCCAGCACGAACGTCCAGATCATCTGCCATGCCTGCGTCGACAGAAGCAGGGCCCGTCGATTTGCCGTATCTGCCAGTGACCCGCCGAGCAGGCTTAAGAATCCGAGCGGAGCGAGTTGGGCAAAGATGATGTACCCGAGGAACGCACTCGACTCGGTGAGTTCCCAGCCAAGGATTCCCAATGCGGCGAACTGCATCCACCGGCCAGAGTTCGATGCGAACGAGGCGAGAAGAGAGTACGGAAGGACGCCACGGCCAATGCGCTGCGTGCAGTTCCCGTTGGAGTAGCCGTTCAGTCTCGGGGGTGCAACTCGACGGCTGTTGCATCGACGGCGTCGAGAATCCGTGCGTATCCAGTGCACCGGCAGAGATTGCCCGAGAGCCCGATCTTGATCTCTTCCATCGACGGCTCGGGGGTTCGTTCGAGAAGCGCATGGGCGGACATCAACATGCCGGGCGTACAAAACCCGCATTGGACTCCGCCGGCAGCGAGGATGTTCCGCTGAAGTGGGTGCATCACGTTGCCTTGGGCAAGGCCTTCGACCGTCGTGATCTCTCGGCCCTGCGCCTGCACCGCGAGATACGAGCACGAGTTGATGGGTTGACCGTCGAGTAACACCATGCATGCACCGCACTCACAATCATCGCACCCCTCTTTGGTCCCGGTGAGGCCGAGTTCATTGCGCAGGACGCCAGAGAGGTTTCGATCGGTGTCGATCGCGACTGGGTAGGGCACGCCGTTCACGGTGAGCTCGATGTTGTTGGTCATGATGCTGCTCCTACTCCAAGTGCCCGATTGACCGGTACGCCGATCTCTTCGCCTCGCGCTCGACGAATTGCGGCGTCAGCGGCGCGACGTGCCATCACTCCGATCGTGTGGCGGCGGTATCGGTCGCTCGCCCGGAGATCACTGATCGGCATTGCCTGCTCCGACGCCGCTGCCTGCACGACATCCAACAGGCCGTCGTCTGCGGTTCCTCCATTGAGGTCGCCAAGTCCCGTCACTTCGATGATTGTCGGAGCGACAGCGCTGAGCGCCACACGAATCGATGCGATGTTGTCGCCGTCGAGCTCGACGGCTGCTGCTGCGCCAACGATGGCAATTTCCATCGCGCGGCGATATTCGAGTCGAACATAGGCGGACCCCGATTGTTTGACTCTGTTTGGCAGCACGAGGGCGGTGCAGAGTTCGTCAGACGCAGCGCTGGTTTTGCCGGGGGCGATCCAAAGCTCGTCAAGTGAGACGGTACGGACGCCGGACGTTGTGGTGAGTGCCGCCATGGCGCCAAGCACAACGAGAGGTGCGCCGGTGTCCATGGCCGGCGACCCGTTCATGACGTTCCCGCCGATGGTGCCGATGTTGCGCGTCGACGGTGATCCGACCAGAGCAGCAGCATCAGCGAGGGCAGTGAATTCGCCGATAACGATGTCATTGGTCATCAGCGCGGCGTGGGTGACGCCCGCTCCGATCGTCGTGACTTCAGGACCGGCCTCGATCTGTGCCAGCTCGGTGACTCGGTCGATTGCAATCAACGTCTCGGGAAGAGAACCTTTGCCCTGCCGTGATCCGACAACCAGATCGGTGCCGCCGGCAATCGGGCGAGCACCCGCCGCGAGAGCGGTGAGCACGTCGTTGAGTGAGTGAGCAATTGTGAATGTCATCGGCTCACCTCTGCTTCGGCGGCGGACTTCTCGCTGGTTGACGACTTCTCGCTGGTTGACGACTTCTCGCTGGTTGACGACTTCTCGCTGGTTCCCAGTGCGTCCCACACCCGTTCGGCAGTCATGGGCATCTGCCGCACACGGACGCCGGTTGCTCGTGCGATGGCGTTCGAGACAGCGCCCGCCGTTGCGACGTTCGGGGCTTCGGCAAGTCCTTTGGCCCCGCGTGGACCCGCATTCGGCGTGAAGATCTCGACGAACTGTGTGTGGATCGATGGAGCGTCGGCAATGGTCTGAAGTTTGTATTCCAGCAGTCCAGCGTTGCGCTGGCGTCCGTCGTCTCCGTACTGGGTTCCCTCGGTGAGTGCCTGACCGATTCCCATCACCACGCCGCCCTCGATCTGGCCATGAGCGGCCACCGGATTGAGGATCGTCCCCGAGTCGTGCGCTGTGTGCACCTCGAGAACTCGGGTGACGCCGGTGTCCTTGTCGACGCGTACTCGGACGACATGACAGGAGAACTGTGGTGCCATCCATGAGGACATTCCTTGATCGCCGAGACAGGTTGATCCCGTTGTGGTCGGCCAGTCGTGGACGGGTGCCGACGCGCTGCCCAGCAGAAGGTCGCCTCCGGCTGCCTCGCTAGCGAGCTCGACGATCGTCACCGTTTTTGTGGGTGTCCCGGCAACGTGCGCTGCCCCGTTCGCCAACACGATGTCATCGACATTGGCCTCGAGATGCGCAGCGGCCAACTCTTTGAGCTGGTCGGCGATCTGTCTGGAGGCCGTTTCGACGGCTCGCCCGTGGTTGAAGAGGGTCTGTGACCCAGTGGCGCCGGGGCCCACCGGAGCAGCAGCGGTGTCTTGATACACGAGTTCGATGTCGGTCTGATCGAGGCCGAGTTCGTCGGCGGCGATCATTCGTAGTGTCATTACCGAGCCGGTTCCGCATTCTTGGGCGCCGGTGATCAATTGGACTTTGCCATCACCGTGCATCTTTGCGTAGGCGCCTGCGGGAGCGGCGAAGCTCGGCCACCATCCAACAGAGATCCCCATGGCCTCACCGTCTGGCAGTTCTGACCCCCACCCGGCCGACTCAGAGGCGAGCTCGATGCACTGGGCGAGTCCAATCTCGTCGTACGTCTGGCCAGCCACGCCAACGGTGCCAGTCCGAACGACGTTCTTTCGACGGAGATCTACCGGATCCATGCCGATCGCAGCGGCGACTTCGTCCGTATGCGACTCGACCGCCCAACACCCTTGTGGTGCGGTTGGCGCCCGAACGGATCCGGATGGTTGGTGGTTCGTGTAGACGAGGCGGGCATCGATCTTCACATTGGCGATCTGGTATGGCCCAGCGACATGCATTGCTGCGAGTTGTGGAAAGAACGCAGCATCGGCGGCATAGGCGCCGTTGTCGAGGAGAATCGAACCCGTTCGAGCAACGATCGTGCCGTCATGCATGACGCCAGTCGTCACGTCGATGATCATCCCTTCTCGTCTCCGGTCGGGAGCAACGAACTCTTCCCAGCGGGAGAAGACGAGCTTCACTGGACGTTTGGTTACCTGGGCAAGCGCGGCGATGTGCGCTTCGAAGTGGAAGCCGCACTTGCCACCGAACCCACCACCGAGGTGTGGAACGATGACGCGAACTTTGTTCGATGGCAGCTGCAAGGTCTCGCACACGCCGTCTCGAGCGTCGTAGGGGACCTGTGTGCTCGTCCAGATCGTGACCTTGTCGCCCTCCCATTGAGCAATGATTGCTCGTGGCTCGATCGGTGCAGCATGTGACGCGTCGGCGATGTACCGACTCGAGAGAACGACATCGGCAGTTGCCATGGCGCTCTCGGCATCGCCCATCTCGATCGAGCTGTGGGTGGCGACGTTGCCCTCATGGGGGGTGTCCCCGGTGATGCCGTAGGTATCCAGATCGGGATGCACGAGGGTGGAGCCGTTAGCGATCGCAGCCTCAAGGTCGCCAACGACTGGTAGCTCGTCGTACTCGAAGACGATCGCGTCAAGTGCTTGCTGCGCGATCTCGGCGTTGATCGCGGCGACCGCTGCGACAACTTCGCCTTCGAATCGGACGACGTCTCGTGCAAACAGGGTGCGGTCGGGGATGACTGCGGTGTAGCGGAGATCGGGTACATCGTCCGCCGTGATCACCGCGAACACACCCGGAATCAACCTGGCCGCGCTGACGTCGAGTGTGGTGATGCGGGCGTGGCTCACCTCGGCGTAGCGGAACTTCGCGACCAGCTGACCAGTCATGGTCATGTCGGCGGTGTATCTGCCGCTGCCGGTGACCTTGTCGGGCCCATCGGCTCGAATGAACTCGGGAAGATCTGTGACTGCCATATGTCCCCCTGGACCGACGTTCATGGGAGCACAGCATGTCATACCTGGCAATCGAGGTCCGACCCCAAGCGTTCTCCGCGTGTCAGATACGTGAACGATCTGCTGCGGCTTGGTCGGCCATGGTTGAGGCGACCGCATCGCGGAACTGCCGCATCGTTCCGGCGTAGGCAGCGCGGTCGAGTCCGGTCAGGGCTGCTGCCTCGGCGACGGCTCGGTCGACGACTTCATCCGGCGCAACAGCTGCGTCAAGGAAGCCGGCCTCGACGGCTCCGGCGGCATCGGTGATGCGAGCATTGGCGACCGCTCGTTGCAGATGTAACGGGTCGAGTCGTTCTCGGCAGATCGTCATCGCCCAGTCCGGCAAGACCATGCCGATAGCAACTTCGTTCACACCGATCTTGTAGTCACCGGTCGCGCCAATCCGTATGTCGCAGCCGAGCAACATCAGCGCTCCGGCGGCGAGTGCATGTCCGGTGCAGGCCGCCACCACTGGGATGTCGCATCGATAGATGTGGCGTACGAGGTCACCGCCGTCAGCGACGAGATCGATCATTGCTGCCATGTCTCCAGAACGCATCACATTCAGGTCGAAACCAGCGGAGAAGACTCCGTCACGTCCAGCTATGACCGCAGCGACCATGTCGGGATTGGCTGCTGCCTCGTCGATGGCTGACCGGATGTCAACAATGGCATCTTTCGAGAGCGCGTTGGCCTTGCCATCGTCAATGGTGATGAGAGAAACGGTGCCATCGGCGACGGTAGATGTGGTGATCTTCGACATGTCGGCGAGCGTAGATCACCACTCGACGAGGAGCTGCTCCGGACCACGGAAGGTGATGTTGGCAGACGACCAGATGTGTTGGTCCTCGACCAATCGGAGTGTCGGCACGCGCTCGACGAGTGCCTCGAGCACGAGCTTTGTTTCGAGCTTGGCCAGGCTCGCACCAAGACAGAAATGGATTCCCTTGCCAAAGCTGATGTTGCGGTTGGCGTTCTCGCGGTGGATGTCAAAAGTGTCCGGCTCGTCGAATATGTCGGGTTGTCGATTGGCCGAGGCGAAGTTCATAAACACTGGCGTCCCAGCAGGGATGTCGACGCCGGCGAGTCTTGTATCCTGCGCGGTGATGCGCCGCCACGAGATCTGGCTCGACTCGAACCGCACGACTTCCTCGACGGCGTTCGGAATAAGCGTGGGGTCGGCGCAAATCTGGTCCCACTGATCTCGGCGGGGGAGGAGACATCGAAGGCTGTTGCAGATCAGCGCAGTCACGGCTTCATGGCCGGCGAACGAGAGGCCATAGATGACCGACTCGACCTCCCGGTAGGTGATCTCCTCGGGATTGGCCAGATGGACCGCCAGCAGCTCAGAGGCGAAATCGTCGCCGGGTCGGTCGCGTTTCGAGGCCGTGAATTCTCGGCAGTATCGCCAGTAGGCGAGCATCTTCTCGGCGATCTCGACCTGCTCGTCCTCTGTGGGTCGACCCCACGAGAAGGCCTTGCGGTCACTGCACCAGTTCTTCAGCAGCTCGTCGTCGGACTCGGGGAAACCAATGAAACGAAACACGGTTTCACCTGGGAGCGGAAATGCGAACGCATCGATGAACTCCCTGGGTTGTTCGCCCACCAAGATCTCGTCGAGTAACTCGTGACTTCGGCGGATGATGTACGGCTCGAGGGTCTTCAGCCGTCGCCGAGAGAACCCAGCACGAGTGTGGACGCGGATTCGGCCATGGTCGGGTTCGGGGCGGTTGGACATGACCGCCACCGGGTTGAAGTCGGGAGCCGCCAGAATCTGGCTTGCACGTTCACCGATGGGGAAGACCGGATCCTGCACGTTGGTGGACGCGAAGACGTCCGGGTTGGTGAAGACCTCGACGATGTCCTCCATACGGGTGACCACGACATAGCCGAGTTGCTCAGAGAAGAAGATCGGTCCCTCTTCTCGGAGCGTGTTCGCGATGGGGTACGGGTCGACAAGATAGTCGTCGTTCAGCGGCGACCATTCATGATTGACCGGGCACCCACTCGGTGCCGAGACCATGGCATTCGGTGCCTGATGGTAACTGTTTGCATCCCCCATGTGCCTTCCTTCCTCTATATGAACGAAAGCTCGAACGCATCGAGCGGCCCGAAGTCGAATCGGAAATGATCGCCGGAGCGAATATCGATCGGCCGAGTGAACGATCCAGCGAGGATCGTCTGCCCCGCTTCGAGCGTCAGCCCCTGCTCGGCGTATCGACGGGCGAGCCAAACAATGCCGAATGCAGGGTGATCGAGTACCCCTGCGGCCACTCCGGTTTCTTCGACGAGACCGTTGCGATAGCCGAGAGCCCCGATCCAGCGCAGGTCGATCTCACGCGGCGCCACTCTGCGACCTCCACAGATGATGCCTGCGTCCGCTGCATTGTCAGAGATGGTGTCGATGACCGTGCGCGTCCTCCCGGTCTCGGGGTCGCGCCGATGCGATCGGGCGGCGATGAGCTCGATAGCTGGAGTCACGTACTCGGTGGCGTCGAGCACGTCGTCGACCGACAGATCAAGCCCGCTGAGATCCTCGGCGAGAACAAAGGCGAGCTCGATCTCGAGCTTTGGGTCGCAGAAGCGCGCGGCTTCGAGCTCCGAGTCCGGTGCAAACACCATTGACTCGGTGATGAACCCTGAATCAGGTGTCGTGATGTTCATGGCCTGCTGCATGGCTCTCGAGGTCAGGCCGATCTTGTGGCCGACCATCTTCTCGCCTCGGGCGACCTTCAGGTCTTTCCACGCCTTCTGGATGGCGTATGCGTCCTTGAGATCGAGGTCGGGATATTGCGCTGTCGTCTGGCGCATCTGTGTTGCGGTGCGCTCGGCTTCGTCGAGGAGACGGGCTTCCTGGGCAGCGATCTTGGGAGTCAGGGTCATGATTGCTCCACGGGTGTTTCGAACAGTTGGCTGAGATCTGTCAGCTCATTAATCAGGGCGTGGAGCCGCGTCGACCCGAACCGTTCCTCGATCCGGGTGTAGACGGCTTCGGACTCCGGCGCGATCGTTGCAACAAGTTTCGTTCCGACATCGGACAGTGAGATCTCGGCCCGCCGCAGGTCGTGTGCCGCGGTCTGACGATCGATCAGACAGCGCTCTTCCAGGTTCACAAGGATTCGACTGAGGCTTGGGGCGAGCAACGATGTGCGATCGACGAGCATGCCGACCTCGATTGGTTCGGCGGCCGACCCGAGCGCACGTAAGACGCGCCACTGCTGCTCGGTCAGATCGTGATCGGCGAGGACCGGCCGAAATTGGCGCATCGCACTCTCGCGGGCACGCAGCAGCACCATCGGCAACGAGACATCGAAGTGCCTGAGCTCAACTTCGCTATCGCTCACTGTGTTTCGCATCTCGCTATCGCTCACTGTGTTTCGCATCTCGCTATCGCTCACTGTGTTTCGCA
>RCNE010001095.1_pt1 | contig 19422 bp, 20 predicted proteins | sample 2041361 | NCBI WGS metagenome assembly RCNE01 (sample SAMN09708229, study PRJNA481090) | Marine sediment metagenome, whole genome shotgun sequencing project.
CACCGCACCGCCGTTCGGCTGTGGATCGGAGAGCCGCTCGCCTGGGAAGACTTCGCGGATCGGGAGGACCCCCTGGGAGCCATGACCGAATCCTGGAGCGAATTCGTCGATTCCAAGCTCGGACCATGGTGGCCGCGGGTACGCTCGAGCCGGTGACCCCGATGAACCCCGCGGAGGTAGACGGCGTTTTCGCTGCGGCCGAGGGTCAGCGAGCGACACCGGCCGTCGCGGGCGGTATCCAGTAGCGGTCCGTAGACGGTGAAGACTCCCTCCTGCTCACCGCCCGATCTACCGATCTGCTGATCTACAGCCCAGAAACGCGTCCACTTCGTTCGTACTGGGAACCCCCGCTCGGCCGCCGAAACGAGCGCACTTGAGGGCTGCCGCTGCGGCTGGCCGCTTCACCAAGTCTTGGATCGGTCGATTCTCGGCTACTCCGAGTGCGAACGCCCCGTGGTAGACGTCGCCGGCCCTGAGTGTGTCGACTGTTGTGACCGTGTACGCCGGGGTGTGTTCGATGACCCCGTCGTTCAGCCAGAGGGCTCCTCGTGCTCCGAGGTGACCGCAATCCAGGCGTCCGTCTGCGCCGCGACCCGGTTCAATCCGTCGAAGTCGTCCGCCCGACCAAGGAACTCGACGAACCTCTTCGTCCCTTCCCGATATCTGGCGTCGTCGTCGGGCAGGCCCTCGGCGCGGGCGTAGCGGCGGTGGCCGTCGTGGATGACGCCGATGTGCTGCGACAGTTTGTCCCGTTCGAGGAACTTGAGAATCCGCGACTCGCACACGCGGCACAGCGGCTTTTTGGCGATTCTCTTGGCCTTGTTCGAGTTCACAACCACCGGAATCTCCGCATCAATCAGTTCTTGTCGATGGGCTGGCAAGCCATTGGTAGGGTCGGGTCAGATTTCGAGGATGGTGACTCGTAGATCGTGAGAGAGATCTTCCCTGGTGTACTCGTAGTAGATGTAGACGCGGTCGTCGACTCGTAGTCCGTATGCGTAGCGGACACAACCGTGCGGTGAAGTGACCCATGGGGAGTCTGCTCCGAGGCGTTGGAAGTGCTTCCCGTTGGGGGATGTGGCGAGCCCGCACCATTCCTCGTAGTTGTCGAAGAAGGTTCTGCCTCCGTCCCAGGTTGCGAGCCAACCGTCTCCCCACGGAAACATCGAGTTGAGGCGGGCACGGCGTCCGTGCCAGTTGTCTTCGCCGGTTCCCTCGAACACGTACTCGATGGCGGGGAAGTAGAGGCCGTCATCAGATACCGACACCACCGAGGCGTCAAGCGGCTTGGCGTACACCGTGTTTCCATGCACTTCAGGTGCGTTCCTCCCCGGCACGGCCGCATACAGCCAGTACTGATCGTCTTTGAACACGACCCACGGATCCTTGATCCACGGCAGGCCGAAGTCGCCGGGGGCGAGGACAGTGCGCCGGCCCTGGGTGTCGAGTTGGTCGAGTTCCGGGCCCCGGATGACGTCGATGCGCCACTCCCGCGTTGGGGCGAACTCGTAGGAGATGTAGAGCCGCCATTCGCCGGAAGGATCACGGAGCGGATGTCCCGTCTCGATCGAGTTGGATGCGAGGTCATCTTTGGTTGCGGTCCACACGTCATCGAAGCGGATCCCGTCCGAGCTTGTGGCGACGGCGCATGTACCACCGCGGCCTTGTTCGAGCGGGGTGCGGGTACGGTAGAAGATCGCAAACGTTCCTGAGGAGGCGTCGTGGGAGACCTTGTGCCCGCCGACCCAATGCCCGTAGCCGGTGCCGATGGGTTCTCGGATCACGGTCCCGGCGGTTGGATCGAAGCGGAGTGCGTCTTGGGGGGATGGTGAGATCATCATGCCGTCGAGTATATGGAGTGGTCCTAGCCGAGCGAAGCCTCGGCCACGAAGAGGTTTCTCATCAGCTGGTCGTGGTTGACAGTTTGCCGACAACGGTCACCGTTGCCCCTACGACGGGAGGTGGTCCGCTTGGGTTCTCAACGATCACGCCGATATCTGTGTTGCCATAGAGGTCTTCGTTGACACTCGCCACGGTGACGACAGCCTCAATCCCGCTTCCGGTGTCGCTGACACTCTTGACTTGACCTTGCCAGCGAACGGACATATCGGCATAGCGGCTGTTGAACCTATTGCGGGTTTCGAAACACAGGTCGTTGCCCCCGAACAGTTCTTTGGCGACTCCGTTCCCCACGCGATAGCGGGTGTAGGTGGTGTTGCTGCTATCCGAACGCTGGGCATAGGTGTCGATCCTCACCGGGATACGGCCAACGGTGCCGGTCAGTGCGGGCCGGGCCAAACCCTTGCCGACCGAGGCACTGATGCCGAGCTCTGCCGCAGCCTGCCGCCAAGCCTCCACGGTCCGTTGATGGGACTTCCAAGCCAGAAAGCCGATGAGGATGGCTGGTATGCATCAGAAGCGCACCGCGAAGTTTGTGCGTCAGTACGCCCAGCTTGCCGACATCGCTGTCGCTGCCGTCGAGCAGTTCCTTGCCGATATTCAGAGCGGTGAGTTCCCCGGCGAGGCCGACACCTTCCTGGCAGACGAGGCCATGGAGCAGCAGACCGCACACCCGAACCCAGGGTTCGCAGGTACCCCCACCCGTACATGTACCCGCACCCGCACGCCTCGACCCTGGGTTGACAGGGCCGCCGCGAGCAACAAGAAGCGACCCCCGGGAAGGGGGCCGCTTCCGTGCTCGTAGCGTAGGTTCTCTTCCTAGCCCTTGACGGAGCCTGCTGTGATTCCTCGCACGAAGAAGCGTTGCAGCGCAAAGAACACCAGGACCGGCACGACGGTGATCACGAACGCTCCTGCGGTGAGTAGATTCTCCCGCGCCCCAAACTCGCCGGCCAGCGAGGCCAAAACGACGGTGCCCGGCAAGGCCTCTCGATTGCCCCCAATCATGGTCAGGGCGATGAGATAGTCGTTCCAGGTCCACAGAAACTGGAAGATCGCAAATGCTGCGAGCACCGGAACGGAGAGGGGCAACACCAGCTTATAGAAGATCTCAAAGTGGCTGGCGCCATCGATGCGTGCCGACTCAAATAGATCCTTGGGTAGGCCGGCTATGTAGTTGTGTAGCAGGAAGATCGCAAATGGCATAGCAAAGCCCGTATGAGTGAGCCACACTGCAGGGATTGTTCCGGATAGATTCAGATCAGGTAAGACCGTGATGGTCTTTCCAATCACCGGCAGCGTCAACGCCACTCCGGTGGAATAGGCAGTCAGGAGCGGGATGAGCGCCACCTGCGAGGGGACTGCGAGCAAAGCCACGGTGGCGATGAAGATCCACTCACGGCCGCGGAAATCGATCCATGCGAACGCATAGGCGGCGAATGCCGCAATAGCGATCGGGATAATTGTGGCGACGATTGCGATAGATGCCGAATTGAGCAATGCATTGCCCAGTCCCGCACCCACATCGGGGAACAGGACTTGTCGGTAGTTGTCGAGCGTCGGGAAGGCCCACCCGTTCGCATTGTCCGACAAGGCGTTCCAGAATCCGCTACCGCGCTGGGCGTCCCGGGTCCGAAAGGAGTTCACGAACAAACTGAACGTGGGAATCGTCCACAGGATGACCAGCACCCAAAGAAACCACGTTGGTATCGAGCGGAGGAACCCGTAGATACGTTTCCCCATCGGGCGGCGCACAGAGACTGTTGCCCTCGTCTTTTCTGCTGTGTTGGTCATCCCAGCCTCTCTCTCTGCATCCGCCGGATGTTCATGGCCATCACCGGGAGCACACCGAGGAACAGGAGCACCGCAACTGCCGACCCGAGACCGAAGTCCAGCTCGGTGAAGGCCCGCTGCCACATCTCGTTGGCCAGCACCTGAGTGTCGAAGTTGCCGTTGGTCATGACCTTGGGAATATCAAACACCTTCAGCACCGTAACGATGAGTGTTGTGACCACCACCCCGATGGTGGGGTAGATTTGTGGCACCGTCACCCGCCAGAAGCTTTGCGTCTCGGTGGCGCCGTCGATTCTGGCTGCTTCGATCAGCTCCTGGGGTACGGCCTTGATCGCGGCCGAGAAGATCACCATTGCGAAGCCGGTCTGAATCCAGATGAATACGAGCATCATCCAGAAGTTGTTCCAGGGACCCTGCTGGATGAACAGGACAGGATCGGGAATGATCTCGCCGGTGAGTGGGCTGACTGCGAATCCACCGATGCCCGGTCCAAGGAACCGGAAGATCAGATAGCCGAGGGCTGCGCTGGCCACAAGCGAACCAGCGACCATGGGGGCGGAATCTGCCTGCCACCCCCGCCATGCCAGATAGAGGAGTCCAGCGATGATGAGGCCCAGTATGAGCGAGACCGTTGCGCTGGCCGCACCAGAGTTGCTCCACTCGCCAAGCATGACCCATAGCGCGTTGAACACGCCGGTCTGCGGGTCCTGGGGAGGGCGGGCGACGTAGATGAGGCGCCAGATGACCGAGGCTCCGACGAAGCTGATTGCCATGGGGAGGAAGATCAGCGATTTTGCGATGTTCTCGCCTTTGGAGCGGTCGGCCAGGACCGCAACCGCGAGACCCAGAGACACCGCGAAGATGATCACGGAGAAGATCCACCAGAGGTTGTTGGGGATGGTCCCACGGATGCTGGTGAAGATCGCAAATCCCAGCAACGTCACGCCGCCAGCCAGCAGGGTGAGACTACCACCGCCGGCGGAGAAGCCCATCCCTACGCGGCGCCCGAGCCATCTGCCGACGACCGCGCCCAAGGCGAGTAGCACAAGAGCGTGCTCCCAAGAATTCCGCCGAACTTGCCGAAGCTGATTATCCCGGGGTCGGTCAACAGCTCCGTGTAGTTGCCAAGTCCGTTCCACGTGAGTTCCTTGGGGTTGCCGGTGAGGAAGCCGAGCCAGATGGTTCGGGCCAACGGAATCACGAGGGCTCCAGTGACGAAAACCAGTGCAGGTGCGAGGAAGATATACTTGCGGCTTCCGACGGCGATATTGACCCGCTGCATCTGATCCGGATGAGGACGCCCGCCGACGGCCACTCCGATCAGTCCTCCTAGGACAGCGGCAACGACGATGACCTCGGCCCGTGAGCCGTCCAGAGTGGCGGCGACCCAGGCGCCGAGAAGCCAGCCGACAGCGGCGCCGGCGAAGAGCCTCGATATCATCTTGCTCTCGTGCCGTCCACCGATTACCCACACCAGGAAACCGAGGCCGGTACCGATCAGTAGACCGATGATGATCCCAACCGGGTCCAATGATGGCCACACCGTCTCCTGCGCCGAGAAGCCAAGCAACAAGCCGAGGGCAACACCACCACCGATGCCGGCAGCCAATCGTTGTGTGCTTTGTTCGAGAGTGCCCAAGGCAAATCCGACTGCAGCGCCGATAACGACTGCCGCGATGGTTACTGCCACGGGTGACAGAAGCATTCGGTTCCCCCAGAGCAGTGCAAACACTCCTCCGGACAGGATTCCTCCGGCAATGGTGCTGTACTGCGGGTACCGATCCTCTGAAAGGTCGAAAAGCTTGTTGACACCGATGAAGACGAACCCACTCAAACCGACGGCAGCGACGATACCCAATACGGTGACGACAAGTCTGTTCATTGTGCTCCCTCGCTGATTCCGCGCTTTTGGCAATCTAGTCCGGACAAGACAATCATGCGACTACGAGGAAAGCCGGCCTGCGATGCAGGCCGGCTTTCCTTTGTTTGTCTGTTCGTCAGGTCTTGTATTTGTCCGTTTACGGCCAGGTTGACTGAATGGCCTTGAAGGCGTCCGCAACAGTCTTGTCACCGTTGACCGCGCTGGTTCCCTCTGTCCAGAAGCTTCCGGCTCCTACAGCTGAGGGCATGTTGTCCGAGCCGTCGAAGCGGGCTGGATCGGCCGAGGCGAGGATCTTGATGAATCCCCCCTCGAGTTCATTCCACAGGCTGAGGTCGACGTCCAGGTTCGCAGTGAGGAAACCGGAGGCGTCGCCGCCCTTGATCTCCCGCTGCGCCTTCTGGCGCTCCTGGGCGTACTGGGTTGAGCCCAAGTACTCCATGACGGCCCACACCTCAGGTGCGTCCCGCAAGGCTGCGGCCGCGTTGCCGGCGGTCAGCACCGGTGACGAGCTCGCATCGACGGCCGGGAAGTAGAACGTGTCTACCGCGCCGTCCGGTCCCACGGGCGTGCCCTCGGGCAGGAACGCTCCGAAGAACGAAGCCTGGCGAACCATGGCACACGTCCCGTCAGCGAGCGGCTGCCCGTTGTCGGCACTGTGCGCGGTGGCTGCAATCGAGCCGCCAGCAGCGTAGGTGTTGCCGGGCGTGTTCCAGACGTTGAGGATGGCTTCGCCAACGGCGATGACGCGCGGGTCGTCGAACTTGAGTGCGTTCGTGAGCCACTCGTCGTATGCCTCTGGCCCTTCGAGCCGCAGCATCATGTCTTCCATCCAGTCCGTGAACGTCCAACCGGTAGCCGGACCGGACTCGATGCCGATGCACCATGGGGTTTGACCGTCAGCGATCATCTGAGTGCTTAGAGCCCACAATTCGTCGAGGGTCGTCGGGATCTCGTAGCCACCGTCGGCGAACACCTGAGTGTTGTACCAAACGATCGACTTGAGGTCGGTCTTGGCCTGAACCGCATACGCCACTCCGTCAACCGAGTAAGTCTCGAGCGTACCGGCCGGCCACTGCGGCCTGACGGCTGCGTCGACTGCTGGGTCTAGCGGAAGGATGTAGTCCTGTGACGCAAAGTCCCTCACCTTGCCGGGCTGCGGGAACATTGCGATGTCCGGTGGATTGCCACCGACCACCTGAGCGTTGATCTGCTCGGAGAAATCACGAGCACCCGTGTGCTTGATTTCTATTCCGGTCTCGGCGGCGAAGACGTCGAGGGCTCGTTGAATCCCCGTCGCCTCGTCAACGCCGTCCTCTGATGAGAACACGGTGACGCTCGTCCCCGACAAGTCCACCATTGGAGCTTCGGTCGTAGCCGAAGCAGCCGTGGTCGTCGTTTCTTCACCGGCCGCAGCCGTGGTCGTCGTTTCTTCAGCGGCCGCAGCCGTGGTCGTCGTTTCCGAGTCCGTCGAATCGTCGCTCGAACACGCCGCTACGACCAGCGCAAATACAAACAACACTACGAGTAGTCGTCTTGTCATTTCTCCTCCTTGAGCATCGACCTTGCGCCGATGCAGCGGTCACTATATCAGCGACCCTATGACGCTCAAAGCCGGATTGACTCACACCTGGCACTATTTGGCATCGAGTTTTCGCGGGTGATGGCCCGGCTACCAGAATCCTCATGCCACTCGATCGCTGGTTCAACTTCGGAGTTCGTCCCGAAAACGTTTGGTACTAGTCTTCCAACCTTGAGTCGAAGACTCCGGGTCCCCAAGAAACTGAGCAGGTGAAATCCTTCAGTCTCGGAAACGGAACCGGTTTCATTGATGGGACGCGATGAACTTGACGAGGTGACGATGCCACTGGTTGTTGTATCTGAATTCATGAACGAAGCCGCGCTGGCTCCATTGCGGGCAGAGCACGAGGTCTTGTTTGATCCCGAGCTAGTAGATGAGCGATCCGCGCTTCTGGCTGCAGTGGCAGACGCCGAAGCGATCATCGTGCGCAACCGCACCCAGGTAGATGACGAGCTACTGACGGCCGCACCCCGGCTGCGAGTGGTGGGACGGCTCGGAGTTGGGCTGGACAACATCGACATGGGTGCGTGCCAGCGCCGAGGCATCGCGGTCCACCCGGCTACGGGCGCCAATACCAGAGCAGTCGCCGAGTATGTGATCGCATCGGTGATGATGTTGTTCCGCGGCGCCTATCAGGCACGGGATCGGATGGTCGATGGGGCGTGGCCGCGTGGAGCGCTCCAGGGACGTGAGACCAGCGGCAAGACGTTGGGGCTGGTCGGTCTGGGCGGTATTGCCCGAGTAGTGGCGGAACGCGCCACCGCGTTTGGCATGACGGTGGCCGCCTTCGATCCGTTCTTGACTGCTGATGATCCGGCGTGGACCGGTGTCACCCGCGTCGACAATCTCGCCGACCTACTGGCCCGGTCCGATGCGATCAGCCTTCATGTTCCGCTCACAGATTCCACCCGGCACCTCATCAACGCAGATAGCCTCGGCACCATGAGATCGGGCGCCATCGTCGTCAACACCTCCCGCGGCGGGGTCGTTGACGACGCCGCTCTCGCTGCCGCCATCCGCAACGGGCACATTGGGGGCGCGGCACTCGACGTGTTCGAAACCGAACCCCTCACCGCAACCGCAGCTGAGATGTTCGCCGACCTCGACAACGTGGTTCTCACCCCGCACATCGCCGGTCTGACCACCGAGTCAAACGAGCGGGTGAGCGACTTGACAGTAGAGAACGTGAAGAAGACCCTCGACAACCACTAGCCAAGCTACGGAGATGAAATGAAGTTCTTTCTAGACAGCGCAATGACCGACGAGATCAAGTACGCGCTAGAGATGTGGGACATCGACGGTGTCACCACCAACCCGCGGCATGTTCAGGTATCCGGCAAGCCTTTCATGACGGTGATTACCGAGATCGCCGAGATCTTTGCGGGAACGGACAAGCCAATTTCCGTTGAGGTCAATCCCCATCTCGACGACTGGACCGAGATGGTCAAAGAGGGCAAGAAGCTTGCCTCCATGTCGCCCAACTTCGTCATCAAGCTGCCTGCAACCGAGCCGGGCTTCAAGGCGGTCTTCGAACTCGCCGCCGCGGACATCAAGTCGAATCTGACACTCGTCTTCTCGGCGGCGCAGGCGCTGCAGGCGATGCGGATGGGTGCGGCCTATGTATCCCCGTTCATCGGATGGAAGGAGAGTAACGGCGAGGAGGTCACCCACTTCGTCGATGAAATCACCGTGATCCGCAACACGTTTGGCTTTGAAACCGAGATCATCGTCGCCGCTGCCCGCAATGCGCGGCAGATCGTCAACTCGGCGGTGAGCGGCGCAGACATCGTCACCGCCGGTATGCCGGTGTTCCGGGATTCCTTCGCTCATCCGTACACTGATGTTGGTCTTGGCAAGTTCCAGGCCTTCTGGGACGACACCCCGTACGAGTAGAGAAGATGACACCCTCCCGGAAGCGGATCGGCGTTCTCGCCCTGGCCCGGCCAACCTTTGATGTTCCATATGCCGTAGAGGTCGCCGCGGCAGCGATGGTCACCCTGCAAGATCTCGACGCTGAATTGCTGGGCAATGGGGAGTTGCTCTTTGACGCCGAGACCACTGAGCGGGCGCTTGGCCAGTTCGAGGGGGATCATCTCGATGCACTTCTCCTGCTCCAGGTGTCTTTCACCGACTCTTCAATGACCGAGGCCATCGGAGCGCGGTTTGACGCTCCGATCATCCTGTGGTCGTTCCCCGAAGAACGCACCGGAGGCCGGCTCCGGCTGAACTCTTTCTGCGGTATCAATCTTGCTGCCTATGCGCTCGTCAACGCCGGCAGTGATTTCGGCTATGTGCATCGGTATGCCGACGATGGTGGCGCGGTCGACGACATAACTCGTCTGCTGAGCGAGAACATTGCCCAGCAGCCGTCGCACCGGCGGGATCCCAAAGAGACGTCGGTTGCAGCCGCCGCCAGGGCAGCTGTGGTCGCCTCGAAGATGGCCGGGACAACGATCGGCGTTATCGGTGATCACCCAATTGGGTTCGACCCGTGTGGCTACGACCCGGAAGAACTTTCGGGTGTCACCGGGGTCGTAGTGGAGCGGAAGGAGCTCGAAGACCTGTTTCGGGAGGCGGCCGCTGTCGAGCCTGCGGCCGTTGCCGCCACCCGGTCGCGGGCGACCGCAGCGTTGGGGAGTCTTGACGACCTCGACCAACAGTCTCTCGACAAGTCGCTGAGTCTCTATGGCGGTCTCAAGGGCCTGATCGCGGAGGGCGGGTGGTCGGGAGTGGCCACTCGCTGCTGGCCGGAGTGTTTCACCGAGTACGGCGGAGCCGCCTGCTCACCGCAGAGCATGTTGATTGACGACGGGGTCCCCGGAACTTGCGAGGCGGACGTATACGGGAACGTGACCGCGCTGTTGTTGCAGCACATCGCCGGTGAACCGTCGTTTGTGGCCGACCTGGTCGATATGGACACGGCGGGCACCACGGGGGTGCTGTGGCATTGCGGGCTGGCTCCGATGCATATGGCGCCCGACGATGGTTCCGCCACCGGCAGGAAACTTGCCGCCGGGACCGTTCACTCGAACCGGAATATGCCGCTGCTCAATGAGTTTGCGCTGCGGCCCGGGAGGGTTACATTGGCTCGGTTGAGCCAGGCCGGTGGGGCGCACTCCCTCGTGATTGGGGGCGGGACGATGCTTGATGCGCCGCTGGCGTTCTCGGGCACTGCAGGCGTGGTCGAGTTCGACCGTCCGGCACCCGAGGTCACGGCGACAATCATGAGAGAAGGTCTCGAACACCATTTCGGCATTGTCTACGGTGAGTATCGCGAGGAATTGGAAGCGTTGGCCGAATGCTGGAGAATCCCAGTAGTCGACCTGTAGAACCTAGCAAGGAGCAGCAGATGAGCAAGGTGAAAGTCGGCGTTGCCGGTTACGGAGTTATCGGGAATCGCCTCGCCGCAGGCGTGGCGATGCAAGAGGACATGGAACTGGTCGGTGTTGCCGACGTTGCTCCAACGATGGCCGTGCGTGCGCTCAAAGAGCGCGGCATGCCGTTCAAGCTGTTTGCCGCGGTTCCTGGCTCAGAACAGGGTCTCGAGGAAGCCGGTATTCCGGTGTCCGGCGGTTTTGATGACTTGCTGGGTGAGGTCGACATCATGCTCGACTCTGCACCAGGCGGGATTGGCGCCAAGAACAAAGAGAAGTATGTCGCTGCCGGGGTCAATGCCGTGTTCCAGGGTGGCGAGTCGGCGGAGGTTGCAGACGTCTTCTTCCATGGGACCGTCAACTACGAGAAGGGTCTCGGGGTCGACTACCTCAAGCTGACCTCGTGCAACACGACAGGTCTCATCCGTTCGATCGACGCCATCCACAAGGCTGTCGGGGTCTCGAAGACGTTCATCACGATCATCCGTCGTGTTGCCGATCCGGGCGACATCCATCGCGGTCTCACCAACGTGCTGCAGATGGAGGCCATCCCAAACCACCAAGCTGTTGACCTCATGAACATCATGGAAGACGTCGATGCCACCGGCCTGCTGGTGCACGCCCCGGTCACCCACGGCCACATCATCACCATCTCGGTATCGCCGAAGCAGAAGATGTCGGTCGAGGAGGCCGTTGCCGCCTTCGAGGCGTATCCGCGGATCATGGTCGTCCGCATCGACGAGGGATTCAACTCGAACACATCGCTGTTCCAGTGGGCTCGCTACATGGAGTACCCGCGTGGTGACATGTACGAGATCGGTCTGTTCGAAGAGACCGTCGGTCTTTCCGGTGACGATGTCGTGTTCGCCATCAACATCCCGCAGGAGTCGGTGACGATTCCGGAGACGATCGATGCGGTGCGCGCCTCGTTGGAAATGCAGGCGACGGGTGCCGAGGCGGTTGCGCTGACCGACAAGTACCTCGGGATCAAGTAGCGGGCCCGGCAACAGGAGAGCCAAATGAGTGACGTGATTCGGTACGGCGTGATCGGTTCCGGGATGATGGGCCTCGAGCACATCAACAACGTGAACGCGATCGCCGGAGCCGAGGTTGTGGCGATCTCCGATCCTGATGTGACCTCTCGCAAGTACGGCAAGCACGCCGCCGGTATTGACGACTCCATGGTGTTTGAGAGCCACACCGATCTGCTGGCGGCGGGGATCTGCGATGCCGTAGTGCTGGCTTCGCCGAATCACACGCACGCCGACATCATGGAGGACATCCTTGCGGCGGGCGTGCATGTGCTTGTCGAGAAGCCACTGGGGATCTCGGTCGCGGAATGCAGACGCATTCTCGACGCGGCCGAGGGTCATCGTGGGGTCGTGTGGATGGGTCTCGAGTATCGGTACAAGCCACCGATCCAGGCCCTGATCCACGAGGTGCGCGCCGGCAGTGCCGGCAACATCAAGATGGTTGCCATCCGGGAACACCGGTTCCCGTTCCTCGAGAAGGTGGAGAACTGGAACAGGTTCAAGCGCAATACCGGCGGCACGCTGGTGGAGAAATGCTGCCACTTCTTCGATCTGATGGTGTTGATCGCAGAATCGAAACCGATTCGGGTCTACGCCTCGGGAGCCCAGGATGTCAATCACCTTGCCGAGAGGTACGACGGCGAGACCCCCGACATCATCGACAACGCGTATGTCATTGTCGACTTCGAGAACGGCAGCCGCGGTCTTCTCGATCTGTGCATGTTCGCCGAGGGTTCCCGCAACGAGCAGGAGTTGGCGGTGACGGGCGATGTTGGCAAGATCGAAGCGTTTGTGCCTGAGGCGGTGCTCCGTCTCGGGCGTCGCGCCGAGCGCACCGTCGAAGAACGGCCAGTGTCCGACGACCATGTGGCGTATGCCGGTCTGCACGAAGGTGCCAGCTACTTGGAGCACGCCGACTTCATCGATGCAATCCGCAACGGCACGCCTCCGAAGATTACGCTCGAGGACGGTCTGCTCGCCGTGGCGGTTGGAGAAGCCGGCCACCGTTCGATTGACGAGGGCCGACCGGTGACGCTGTCGGAGGTGCTCGACGGTTAGGCCCCCTTGGCATACGACTAGCAGGAGAAGCCCCGGCCGTGACAGGCCTTAATCGGAGGTGCCCAGCACATGAAACCGGACATAGTGATCCACGACACCACCGACTCTGTCGGTGTTGCTGTAGTTGAAGGGATAGAGACGGGCCAGGAGCTTTCCGTGTGGATCATGGATACAAACGAAACCAAGTCAATCGTCGCTAAGGACGCCATCCCGCTTGGTCACAAGATCGCCATGGTCGATCTTGCCGAGGGCGATACGCTCATCAAATACGGATACGACATCGGCAAGGTCGTAGAAGTGTGTGGCGTAGGCCACCATGTCCACGTCCACAATGTCAAGACCAAGAAGTGGTAGGGAGAAGACGATGACCGCAGAGCGGACTATCAAGGCATATCGTCGCGAGAATGGACGCGTCGGCATCCGCAATCACGTCATCATCCTTCCGGTCGATGACATTTCCAATGCTTGCGCCGAGAAGGTCGCCAACAACATCGTTGGCACCCTCGCGCTGCCCCATGCCTACGGGCGTCTCCAATTCGGCGCCGACCTCGAGTTGACCTTCGATACCTTGATCGGCACCGGCGCCAACCCCAATGTCGCTGCCGCCATCGTTATCGGTATCGAGCCAAAGTGGACCCAAAGGGTCGTCGACGGGATCGCCGCTGCCGGCAAACCAGTTGCCGGCTACTCGATCGAGGAGCATGGTGACCTCGAGACCGCGGCCGTCGCCGGGCGCAAGGCCCAGGAGTTTGTGCAGTGGGCCACCGAGTTGCAACGCCAGGAAGTTCCCTTGCAGGAACTCTGGATCGCCGCCAAGTGTGGTGAGTCCGACACGACATCCGGTCTTGCTAGCAATCCGACTGTCGGCAATCTGATGGACAAGTTGGAGCCTGAGGGCTCGTATCTGTGTTTTGGCGAAACCTCAGAGCTCACCGGAGCCGAGATGGTCTGTGCCGATCGTGCTGCGACCCCCGAGGTACGCCAGAAGTTCATCGATACGTGGAATCGCTATAACGACATGATCGAACGTCACAAGACGAGCGACCTGTCAGACAGCCAGCCAACTGCCGGGAACATCGCCGGCGGGTTGACCACCATCGAGGAGAAGGCCTTCGGCAACCTCCAGAAGATCGGCAAGAATTCCAAGTACATCGATGTCCTTGAGCCGGCGCAAGCGCCGACCAAGGGCCCCGGCCTGTACTTCATGGACACGTCGTCGGCGGCCGCCGAGTGCAACACATTGCAGGCAGCGGCTGGGTTTGCGCTGCATGTCTTCACAACGGGTCAGGGCAACATCATTGGTCATCCGATCATGCCGGTCATCAAGGTGACGGCAAACCCGAAGACGGCCCGGCTGATGGCCGATCATGTCGACCTGGATGTGTCCGGCTTGCTCAGCGGCGACATGGTCCTCGACGAGGCGGGTGACGCGCTGATCGACATGGTGGTTCGTACCGCCAACGGTCGGAGAACGGCGGCAGAGACGCTCGGACATCGCGAGTTCATCTTCACGAAGCTATATCAGAGCGCCTAGGGAACTGAACAACCAACGGAGCCACCCGGGGCTTGCTCCGGGAGGCTCCGTGAAAATGGGGAGTCATCATGATCCGCACTGCAGCGGAACTCGAGAGTCTTGCTACCGAGGTCTTGAAGAAGGCGGGCACCGCCGAACCGGCCGCCGCGTCGGTCGCCAGTGCGCTGGTGCGCGCCGATCTGGATGGTCTCAACTCGCACGGTCTGGCCCGGCTGAAGTCGTATTCGGCCCAGGTCGCCGCCGGCAAGGTGGTTGGCGATGCCGTGCCGGTTTTGGAGAAGCTGGGATCTTCTGCTGCTCGTGTCGATGCCAACGATGGGTTTGCCTTCCCCGCCTTCGATCTTGCCATCGATGCTTTGGTCGAGATGACCGAAGAGACTCCGGTTGCCGGCATCGCCGTCACTAACTCGCACCACTTTGGGGTCGCCGGCCACCACGTGGAGCGGCTTGCCGAACGAGGTGTGGCCGGCTTGGTCTTCGGCAACTCACCCGCCGGCATTGCCCCGTGGGGAGGGTCGCGGCCGTTGTTTGGGACAAACCCCGTTGCATTTGGGTTTCCTCGAGATAGGAAGCCACCTGTTGTTGTGGACCTCTCACTATCGAAGCAAGCTCGCGGCAAGATCAAACTAGCCGCCGACGAAGGACGTGCGATTCCAGAGGGGTGGGCTCTCGACGCCGACGGCAATCCCACCACTGACGCTCAGGTCGCGATGAGTGGCTCGATGCTTCCCATGGGGGATGCCAAGGGTGCCGCCCTGGTGCTGGCGGTCGAGATCATGGCGGCGGCGATGACCGGCGCCCACTTCGGCTACGAGGCGAGTTCCTTCTTCGACGATGTGGGCGGTCCGCCCCGGGTCGGCCAGTTCCTGCTCGGCTTCCGTCCGGGACCGCTCAGCGGCGGAACCTACGCAGAGAGGATCGAGGTGCTGTTGCAGGCTGTACTCGATCAGCCAGGAACTCGGCTTCCTGGGGCGAGGCGGCTTGAGATCCGTGACAAGTCCATGCGTGAGGGGATTGAAATTCCCGACGAACTGATTGCCTGGGTCGAGGCTGCAGCGGCATAGACATACGCACACCGTCGAACGATGAGAGCATCCCCATGTGGAGGGAACGCTCTCTTGACGGGTGGAGAGGGTCAGTCGTGGGGGCCTCGAGGACCTCAGCAACCTTGTCGGAGGCGTTGCGTGTAGCGCCTCGAGGGCGTTTCCGAAGCGGCGCGAAATGCGGCCGAGCACAGTGATGATGTTGTCGAGGACGGTCACATTCGCACCGAGTCTCTCCGTCATCTCGATGGCGTGTTCGCCAACAACGCCGCGACCGTTGATGAGCATCTTGGCTGATCGGACGTCGGGACTCTCCCAAGTCGGAGATCGGCGCCGCTGTTGAGGGCTTCGAGGTGTTGTGGTCTGCTTGGATCGCCATCCGGCCCACTGCCTGCGACATTCGTGCGAGGAGCGGGAGTCCGTCGTCGGTGTCGGTGACCGTCTCGTAGGCGATACAGGTAGCTCCGCCTGCCATCAGGTCCCGGGTCTAGTCCTCGTCCGGGGCGAGGTGGAGATAGGCGGAAAGGACGTGATCAGATCGGATACTGACCCTTTAGATGACATGAGGTCCCTTGACCTTCACGACTAGCTCGGCCTGGAGGTCGCCGAGGCGATCGAGACCCGGACGAACGCTTCCGTGTTCTGGACCAGCTGCTTCTCGATTGACGGGTCGACGCTCGCTCCGGGATGGTCCCCGATCGGATCGGAGTGCGCCGACGAGATGGGCTACGCCCTCGGAGAGTTGCACGCCGCAATCCAGGCAGGCCTCGATCGGAACGTGACGTGGGTCGACGTCGAAGACGTCTCCGTGGCAACGCCGGTGTGGGCCGGCTGGCCGCACCCGAACCCCGAAGGACATCGTGCGATAGGACTGGCAATAGGCGAAGCAATCGTTGCCAGGGAGTACTGAGAGGAAGCGCGGATAGGGCACGAAGGTGGGCGTTTCTCTACCCGCCCCTCAGCCTCAATCCACGGTCTGCGAAGCGACCGAAGACCGTCTTCCAGTCCCCCCGACGGAACGTCGGGGGGACGCGAGGGGCCCGCGACGAGCAGAGGGGCCTTTTGCGAGTTCGCAGCGGGGCGCGCATATCCGAGAGTGATGGCTCGAAGCCGCCCCCTCTGGCCTGGCGGCCATCTCCCCCACATCGTGGGGGAGAATGTCAGAGAGCGCCTCCCGCAACTTCACCCAGACCGTGAAGAACGACGCGGGAGACAAACCCTGTCGTGTCAACGGACTCAGCCACTCTGCTCAACCACGAGTCGCGGATCCAGGCTCAGGGGGAGGCTCCGCCACAGGCGGAGGAGGGGGTCATGGCCGCAGTTGGAGGCATTGTCTTACCCCTCCCGTCACCGCCTGTCGGCGCTGCCACCCTCCCCTGAGGTGAAGGATGAGGACGCGACACCCCGGGGCCTCTTCGACATGGCCGGTCTGAAACCGATGCCTCGAGTGTACGCGCCGGGAGACCCGTAGCCCCCACGTAGTCCACTTCCCGTGGGCGCCTGGACCGGCCCCATCCCGGTCCGCGTTTGTGGTCCTAGACCGAAATCAGCGGGGCGAACAGGAACACCAGGCCGATGCTCACGGCGCCAACAGCGACCGCCGCGGCGATCCCCACCAGGAATGGTTTGAATCCGAGGCCCTTCAACTGCGTGACCGAGGTTCCCAGACCGACTGCGGCCATTGCCAGCGCGAGGCAGTACTCGGCCGTGGTCCGGATCGCATGGACGAGGTCGCCCCATGCTTCCGCTCCCCAGATGCCGTATGCGGTTCCGCCCGATTCGAGACTCGCGTCGCCGATCGAGCGGAAGGCGGCCATTGCGAGGAACCCAAGAATGAACACCGGCATCATGTCGATGATTCGCGTGCGCTCGCCGGTCTGCTCTCCCTCGCTGTGTTGACGTCGGATGTACACGTAGGTGACGAGGGGGATGACGACGACCATCAGCACATTCCGCACGAGTTTGGTCACGATGGCGATGTCGGCGGCGCTCGGTGACGTGATGACGTTGAACGACTGGTCGTAGATGAGTCCGGCACCCGCGACCTGGGCGGTTTCGTGGATCGAGGTGCCGAGGAATAGTCCAACCTCGATCACGTCGCCGCCGAAGATCAGGTTGCCCAAGAACGGGTAGATCAGCATGGCGGCGATCCCGAAGACCGTGATGTTTGCGATTGCGTATGCGACCTCTTCATCCTTGGCTCGAATTCCGGGAGCGATCGCCACGATTGCTGTCGCGCCGCAGATGGCGGTTCCGATGGCGATCAGCGCTCCGAGTCGCTCAGGGAGCCCGAGTCGACGCGTCGCGACCGTCGCAACCACGAGGCCGGTGACGACCGCCCCAATCACGATCGGGATTCCGAACGCCCCGATCTCGAGCACGTCGCCGATGCTCAGACGGATCCCGAGGAGGATGATGCCCAAACGGAGGAGTTTCTTGAGACAGAACGTCACTCCGGGGGCGAACACGGTGCTGAGCCCGACGGTGTTGCGAACGACCATGCCCAGAACGATGGCGACAAGGATGAAGCTCACCAGGCCCTTGAGACCAAGCAGGGAGTTGACTAGGTCTGCGAGGAGCACCGCTGCAACAACCACTGCGGCGGCCAACGCCACCCCAGGGATGAGCGAAGGAACCCGATTGATGGTGGTGCCGAACAGGAGGCTCTCGAGCTTGTTCGGCGAACGAGCCTCGGCTTGATTCGTCATTCGGGTTGACTGCTCCCTCTCCCGCTCCGCGAGACGTTCAGTGGTCACCAGATCATCGTCGCGCCTGCTTGGTCTCCGCAGTTGTGGTCGTGGGACCGGCACAGGCAGGTTAGACCGTGCGGGGTCCATCCCCGAGGTCAGGTCTGCAGGCAGTGAACCACGGGTCGTGGCTGAGGACCGGCGGATCCACGACCGGACCGTTGGGCCGAACGGGTGGGATGGTGAGGTAGGGCGATCCGAGGGCCGGCCGGGGGTCTGTTTCCCCGTTGTTCGGCCACATCGCCATAGACACCAAACCCGTCTTGTATCGATCCTTGAAACGGGCACCGCTGATCCTCGGGACTTCGGGTTCTGGAAGGTCGTTGGAACGGTCAAACGTGATCCAACACTGACCGACCGGTTCGCCGATCGGATCGGAGCGATCGATCAGGCTGTCTTCACTGCGTGGGCGCCGCTGACGGCTCCGCTGGTCGCTGGAACTGCTCTCGGCCTCGGACTCATCGGCATGTTCTAACTCGACGAGCCCTGGAACGGGCTGTTCCTCCTGGCCGGTGCCGTAGTGCTGCTCGCTTCAACCCACGGTCTCGGGCATCTCGTCGTTGGACGGATCGTTGGCAGCCGCTTCACCGTCTGGTTCGCCGGGTACCGCCGCCGGCAACCCGGAGTGAAGACTGCCGACGCAACCTATCTGCGCACTCCGGCGAGATCGCGGGCCAGGATGCACGAATCGGGAGCGATCGTGACGAAGGTCGTTCCCTTCCTGCTGCTCCTCGCAGCCATTTGGTTCGGGATTCCGGCTTGGGCGGTCATCGTCCTCGTCATCGTGGCGGTCGGTCAGGTGATCGCCGACGTCGCCTGGTCGACGAAGCCCTCAGACTGGGCGAAGTACAAACGTGAGATGACCTACGTCGCGTAGTCGCAATCCGGTCATGCTGGCAGCTGGCAGCTGGTCGCTACCTGATCGACTGATCTCCCGCTCTGTTCCGAAGGAACTCGTCGACCTCGTCAGCACACGGGATACCTGCTCGGCCTCCGAATCGGGTGCACTTCAGCGCCGCAACGGCGGATGCTCGCCGGATGGCCTCTTCGATCGGCCGTTTCTCCGCCAACCCAAGTGCGAAGGCCCCGTGGAAGACGTCTCCTGCTCCGAGCGTATCGACGGTGTCGACAATGAACGCCGGTGTCGAGCGGACACGGCCGCCGTCGTCGAGCCAGAGGACACCGTCGGGACCGAGTGTGACGGCGATCCATGAATCCGTCAGGGCTCGGATGGCCCTGAGCCCTGCACCGGGGTCGGACTCGTCACTCACTGATGCGAGCGCCGGAGTGGAGAAGATTATGTGGCTCGGTGCTGTGATCGCGCCGTCGATCGGCCCATCGGGAGCTACATCGAAGTCGAGTACACCGGGGATCCCGGCTGCCCGGGCGGCAAGCATCGCCGAGATGGCACCCGTGGGCCAGAGCAGGTCGCCGAGAACGGCGTCTGATCCGAGGAGATCTTCGGCGACGATGACATCGT
>RCNE010001609.1_pt1 | contig 19415 bp, 10 predicted proteins | sample 2041361 | NCBI WGS metagenome assembly RCNE01 (sample SAMN09708229, study PRJNA481090) | Marine sediment metagenome, whole genome shotgun sequencing project.
ACTTAACCCTTATATGAAGCCGAATTGGCCACAGTAGATATCACGCTAAAGCGGCTTAACTTAGTGCCATTCATGGGTGTCTCCACTTTTCCATCCACTTTTCTGCTTTTTAAAACTTCATCCAACCGATGAAGCAAACGCCCTGAGCATACTCACCGGTCCCAATGAACTAAAGGTTGGCTACTCCATTCCCAGGTGCTTTGCCAGAAATGCCCACTTATCCGCCAGGTCCTCAATGATCATCCAGCGCGGTTTACCGGCACCATGGCCCGCGCGTGTCTCAACCCGCAACAGAATGGGGTTATTGCAGCCCTGGGCGCGCTGCATCTCCGCAGTCCACTTAAAGCTGTTCCAGGGCACCACGCGGTCATCGTGATCGGCGGTGGTTATCAACGTCGGCGGGTAGCAAGTACCAGCCTTGACATTGTGCACTGGGGAGTAGGCACGCAGCGCATGGTACTCATCCTTAACTTCAGAGAGCCCGAAGTCTGACGACCACTGGCGGGCGTTAGCGCTGGCTGTGTGGTAGCGGAGCATGTCCAGCACACCAACAGCCGGCAAGGTAGCTGCGAATAACTCCGGGCGCTGCAGCGTGACAGCTGCTACCAGCAGGCCACCATTGGAGCCGCCCTGAATCGCCAGGTGTTCTGATGAGGTATAACCCGAGTTGATCAAGTACTCAGCAGCGGCAATAAAATCATCGAAAACGTTTTGTTTCTCGAGCCTTGTGCCGGCCAGGTGCCAGGCCTCACCGTATTCGCCCCCGCCACGCAGGTTGGCGATTGCCATGATGCCCCCCATCTCCATCCAAACAGTCCGGGAAACAGAGAAGGAGGGAGTTAACGAAACGTTGAAACCGCCGTAGCCATAGAGCAACGTCGGGTTGCTGCCGTCAAGCGTGATGCCTTTCCGGTGGATAATGAACATCGGAACCTTGGTGCCGTCTGCCGAGGGGTAGAAGATTTGATTCACCTCGAATGCATCCAGGTCTATATCCACATCGGCTGCACGAAACAGCTCACGTTCACCGGTGGCCACGTCGTAGCGGTAGATCGACGACGGTACGGTGAAACTCTCGAAGGTGTAGAACGCCTCGGTGCTATCGGCATCATCGCTGAATCCGCCCGCGCTACCAATGCCGGGTAGCTCGACATCACGCAAGTGAGAACCATCGAGCCCGAAAACACGCACCTTCGAATAGGCGTCCTTAATGTAGGCCGCTACCAGGTAGCCGCCGATGTAACTCGCTGATTCCAGCGCTTCCGCCTGTTCCGGAACTACTTCTGTTAATCCGCCCTGTGAGTCGGACACATCGATACTCACCACTCTCGCATTAGGTGCACCCTGGGTGGTGTAGAGGAAGAATTTGCTGTCGTTATTGCCGAGGTAGTAATACAGCCCATCCCAATCATCGAACAATTTCACGACCGCGCCAGAAGAGTCTTTCATATCGCGGTAGTACAGTCCGTTGGATTGATAGCCGTCGAATACGGAGATGATGAGATAACGGCCGTCCTCGGTAAGCTGTGCGGCGGGGTTCCGTGTTTCGTGGTCGGTGATCTCGTAGGCCATTTTATCCGAGGACTGTGGTTCACCTATTTTGTGGTGGTAGATCTTGACCTGTTTGCTATCGTCCGCCTCACCTTCCGCACCGTCCTCTTTCCAGGGGTAGCGGCTGTAGTAGAAGCCACCGGAATCACGATCCCAGGACACACCCGTGAACTTGGTGCCCTCGATTAGCCCGTCCAGGTCGTTTCCTGTGCTCACATCGCGCACATGCCAGGTCTTCCAATCGGAGCCGCCATCGGAGGTTGAGTATGCGACCAGAGCACCATTCGGGCTGACTGCAAAGGTAGACAATGAGATTGTCGCATCATCTGAAAAGGTGTTCGGATCGATAAGCACACGACCTTGCACCGACAGGTCATCGGTTACGTACAGAACATCCTGGTCCTGGCTGCCATTATTACGGCGGTAAAAATAGTGACCACCTTCGGCAACGGGTAAACGGAAGCGCTCAAAACTCCAGAGTTCGTCAATACGCTTTGCAGTGCGCTCGCGTACGGGAAGCGCTTCGAGGTAGGGGATCGAGATTTCGTTCTCAGCTTCGACGAACGCGGCGACTTCACTGCTGTCCAGATCTTCCATCCATCGGTACGGGTCAGCCACTACTTCGCCGAAGTACTCGTCTTCCTGGTTGCCGCGCACCGCTTCCGGGTAAATCATTGCAGTGGATTTAACTTCGGTGGGCTCCGTGGGCTCAGATACCACAGGATCCGTGGAATTATCGCAGGAGCTCAACAGGCAGGCTGTGAGAATGAGTATTGAACCGTGGTTGAAAACCGGGGTGATTTGCATGGCGACGCTCCAAATTATTCAGGTCACATAGATAGGCGGTAATTATAAGCTGGTTTCGATTAAAGGGGCCGCATACATTTAAAACTATTACATTGGCCTTCTTTGGCCTGCCCCTTATTGCCCAATGAAATGTGGGTGTGGCGGTTTTTTGGCAATCGGTATACTGTATGCAAGAATAATGCACTTAGGGTTCATATTTCACTGATGTCGAAACTCCGAATCAAGTCACTGGCTCTCTTAATCGCCATCGTACTGCCTGTAGCCGGTATTTTTTCCGATTTGGCAAAGGCTGCAGAGGTCTGCGCGGGCGTCTCTGGGGCATGGTTTGATCCGGTCTATAACGGTGAGGGGTTTTACTTACTGGAGACAGATTTTGGACTGGCGATCACCTTTTATGGCTATGTCAATTCAGGACAACGGCTATGGCTGGTCAGTGAGGTGTTGCCGGACCCGATAGCGTTCGACACTGATCTTAGCGTCAATATGCTGGTCGGCGAGGCGGGCAGTTTCCAGCAACCATCACCCTCTTCGGAGCTGAGTGTATGGGGTAGTCTTTCGTTGAATTTCACAGACGCCAACCACGGTTCTTTCAGGCTTTCTGGGATCGATGGCGACAAGAATTCGACCGTGGTCAAAATCACCGGCGTAAAAGGCCAGGTTTGTGATGCTACACAATGCGTTATCAATACAGAGGGTTCCAGCCGCCTGAGTTTCACCAATGACGCGATACACGGTATTTTTGACCCGTCGCTGGATGCCAAACCAGGTAGCGACGCGACCTGGTTAAGTTATTCCACGGTATCCACTTCGTTGCTGTGGCCAGGGCAAAACCCGACGGTGATAAACACCCGCCTGGCACACAGCACGGATGGCGGTCTGAATTTCAATTTCATCAATGAGATCAATCCAGCACAGGATGTAACCCTGGATCTTACCGCACCCAAGAATGCGGGCACCTGGGTCAACGAAGTTTCCTCGATTGTCTATGATGAAATGGCTGACCCGGAAAAACGCTGGAAGTTGATCTGGCACCATTACCTGCAAATCGACGGCAACCGCCATTTCGAGCACGGTTGGCTGGGCTACCGTGAAGCAGCACAGGCCGATCAATTGAAAGACGCAACCGAAATCAAACTGTTTGGCGCAGGGTTATATGACCCGATCAACAACCAGGCAAAAAGTGCCACCCAACCACCGGTGGCAGGCGAACCGTTGATTGACATTCGCGATTTTAGTGACGAACTGTCCAAATGTTCTGTACTGAGTGAGCCGGGCTGGCTGAGCGATGATGATGCGATTTATCTGGCCGTCGGTTGTTACCAGCTTGATCCTTTTGAGAACCGGATTATCCTGTTGAGCTGCGCGCAACCATGCGCCGTAACCAACCCCCTGGCCTGGCGTTACGTCAATACACTATTGCTGAATGCTGATGCACAGGCGCTGGGCTTTGAGAGGTTCTCGGCCCCGGATATTTTCAGGATCCGTGACGCCTACTATTTATGGGTCTCACCGGTCACCTCAAGCCCGTTTGCCGACAGTTATAACGGCTGCCGGGCATTCCAGTTCAACAGTATCGCCGATGGAACATTGCACACCAATACCAAAAACCAACCCGTACCGGCCATGATCCTGAATGGCTTACCGGGCACCTTCAACGGCGCTTGCGCGTTGCACACTGCGACTGGCAACCAGGCTTTTTATTCGCAGCTGATGATATCTTCCCCGAACGTTTTCCAGGTATTCAGGGCGTCAGCCGAGACCTGTTTTTGAAGATGTGGGTGTCGCGGTTTTTTGATCCGTCAGATCATTGTGGAGCCCGGTCTTCCGAGCGAAATACCACATCGTTATCAATGCTGTTTTTGTATTCAATAAACTGCTGGTACAGTTTCTGCTGGATGTCGTTTTCTTTGCCCAACCGGTTGTAAATTTCATATGGGTCATCGACGATATTGAACAGGTATTTTGGCTGCTCATCCCGGTCCAGTATCAACTTCCAGCCATTTTCGCTGATGGCCCATTCATTGACGGGGATGTCCTTGTCGGGCGAATCAATGCTCCAGAACAGGGGCTTTTGTCGGTGGATTTTCTGACCCTGCCAACTAGCAGCAATGGAATGACCATCAAGCTCACGATCATCCGGTAATGAGAAATTCATCAATTCCGCCAATGTAGGTAGCCAGTCAACACCGTGAACAGCCTGATCAGTGCTTTGGCCGCTTGGGATAACCCCGGGGTAACTGATGCTGGCAGGTACACGTATGCCGCCCTCAAACAGATTGTTCTTGCGTCCGCGCAGACCGTTGGTTTCACCAGCCATGCCCAGTTCCCAGGGGTTGCGGGCTTCGCGTGTCACTGGGCCGTTGTCGCTGCTGAAAACAATGATGGTGTTGTCAGTTTTACCCAATTCGTCCAGTTTTCTCAACACCCTCGCGATCTGTGCATCCAGAAAGCTGATGTTCGCGTAGTATTCACCACTGCCCCTGTAAGGTAACTTTGACCAGTCCCAATGATAGACGTCTTCGTTTTTTTTGCCCGATTCGGTGATGTAATCCGCATACATATCCAGGTACTTCTGAGGTGAAGCCACCGGTGTGTGAACCTCAGAGTAGGGAATATAGATAAAGAAAGGCTGGTCCTGATCGAGTTGTTCCAGAAAGCTGATCACTTCATCACTGACCAATTCGGCGCTGAATTTGTCGGTCTCCCCAACCGGCTCACCGTTTCTCCAATAATTATCCGGATAGACCGGCCCGCGGCGCAAGCTACCATCGGGTGTGGGTGCTTCGACCTCTGCATTCTTTGCCCAGCCACCGGGAATCACAAAGCTGTAGTCAAAGCCCATATCAGGAGGCTGCGGATGATTGCTCATATTTGCACCACCGTTGAGATGTAATTTACCCATCACCGCAGTGGCGTATCCCTGGTCGCGTAGTAAATGAGCGATAGTGATTTCATTTTTACCGAGATGAACATCTTTGCCCTCCGGAATCCACGACCGGATACCGGTCCGGTAGGGTGTGCGACCAGTCAACATGGCGGCTCTTGACGGTGAGCATAAAGGTGAGGGTGCATAGTAGCGGGTATAACGGATACCACGATTCATCAATTGATCGATATTTGGTGTTTGAACTACCGGATGACCATAGCTGCCCAGATCGCCATAACCCAGATCATCGACGTAGAAAATGATCAGGTTGGGTTTTTGGACCTCTACTGCTTGCAAGTCGGCAGCGACCAGAAGATACAAGACAACACAGACTGAAAAACGGTTGATCAGAATCTTCATCAACCGAGCATACAACAAAAGCTCGAATTGAAAGCAAAAACTCAGGACACCCACATCTTCAATCATGAAAAGTTGTGGGTGTCGCGGTTTTTCGCGGAACTGTACCTCGCAAACAGACCGTTAGTCTTTTCAATGAGTTACAGGGACGCTATGATAGTGGCGCATGAAGCTTCTCCAATTTAACAAATGACACTTGAGTACATATGAAACAAAAAACTGTCCTGACCACCACGCTGTTTCTTCTCAGTCTGACTCCTATCTCTTCTACGGCAGGCCAACCGCAAACCGGTTTGCAATCCTTGGAAGCTGGCCGGGAAGTACCGCAGAAAATGATAGAAGCCAGCAGGTTGGCTTTTAACCAGTTCGAAAACGAACTGCCTGCAGAGGTTCTGAGTGAACTGCGTCCCGAGCTTATTCACTCTTCTGCCCGCGGTCCTGAAATCGTGCGTTTTCGGCGTTTCGTGGATGGTGTCGAGGTGTATGGTCAACGGGCTTTGGTGTTGTTTGGAAAAGATGGGAAACCGCTGGCCGCTCGTCATAATTTTGCCGGTACCGCTCCTGAACCCTTGGCAAAGGGTGGCGATTTTCGTGCCCTAAAATCCGGCCGGTATTGGCTGGAGAATGAAGGCAGGCTCGTTCCGGTCACCAGCGGGTACGTCAAATCCCGAGTCCCGGAACGGGAGGGCATGAACGTTGAGCTCAGGTCCTGGCCGGAAGGAAAAGTATTGATAACCGGGTCGACAATCGACCGTATTTCCTTCGACTACCGGGTCTTCGGTGGTGATGACCCTTTCGGACATTCCCAACCCCACCCAAGCGGGGTCCCTGACGGATTTCGTCCCACGCTCGCGGTACCCCAGGCCTTGTTGGAAATCGAAGAGCTATCCGCCAGGCATGATGACCCCTGGCTACCGGCGGACGCGACGGAGACCATCGGCAATAACGCTGATTCTTTTTTCAATTCAATTCGTGAGCCGGACGGAAGCTGCGACTTTGATGTTTCAGGATTCAGCGGTGCGTGGGGTACCCACCTGGAACCATCGGAGGGTGACTTCCGCGCACAAGCCAGCGGAAACAACTTTAACTACCTGTACGATGAAACGATTTCAGCAAGCGACTTTTTCCACTCCTTTTCCGATTGCCCATTCCCCAATGCTGCTGATCCCCAGGTAAATGCCAAGATTGTCCAGGCTTTTTATTGGGCTAATTTGCTGCATGATTTTTTCTACGACGCGGGTTTTGATGAAGTTAGTGGTAATGCACAAGAGGACAATTTCGGCCGTGGTGGAATTGATGGCGACCGCCTGATCATCCATGCCGGAGCACCTACAACATTCATTAGTACGCCGGGTGACGGTGAATCCCCGGTTCTCGTCATTGGCCGCAATTCGCGCAGCGCGAGTAATCGCGACAGTTCTCTCGATTTTTCCGTTTTTGCGCACGAATGGGGTCATTACATGGTGCGGCGGTTGGTAGGTGGCGGTTCGTCATTTCTTTCCAACACACAGGGCAGGGCACTGAACGAAGGCTGGGCTGACTTCATTGGAATACTGGTGAATGTGAAGGTGGAGGACTTCAGCAACGGTGCTCCTGGAGCGACAAGCAGCTATGCGGTCGGTAGTTACATGAACCAGGACTACATGCCATTCTTTTCGGTGACGACATCTACCGGGCTGAGTGACTCGTATTTTTACGGCATCAGGCGTTGGCCTTACGGTCCATCCAACCCGTTTTCGTTCCGGCATATCGAACACGGAAAACCGCTGCCGGCGGGTTACGACTATTTCGACTGGAAATCACGTTCGCTGTATAACTCTGAAATCCACACTGCCGGTGAAGTCTGGGCCGCAACCCTATGGGACTGTGCCCATTCGATTTTTGTTAGCCGAACGGACATCGGATTCGAGGCGAATCGCGAACATATCGCCGAGTATCTTGTCGCCGGCATGAAGCTTACGCCCGTTGACCCAACCTTCACTGAAGCACGGGATGGGCTACTGCTTGCGATGCAGGCGCTCGACAAGGAAGACTACGCACTTTGTCGGGCCGCATTCGTCGCACGGGGTATGGGCTCGGGAAGCCTGGCCCCCGACCGCGAATCTGAGGGCTTGGGCAATGTAGTCGAGAGCTTTTCCGATGATGATTTTGCAGTCAGCGTCGTTGAGTCCAGTCTAAAAGACGATATTCGCAGTTTTGACAATGACGGGGTTCTCGACCAGGGAGAAACGGGGACACTGACTGTGACCATCAGGAACACCGGTTTCAGGAATATCCGAAAGTTGCGTCTGTCACCATCAAGATCAGCGAACTACAGGATCAGGAGTAAACGCACTGTGCGTCACCTGATGCCAGGCGACGAGAGAGTCATCAAATTCAAAGTCAGGCTCACTCACGATCGTGACTACGACCTGACGGGATTCCAGTTGAAGTGGAATGCCCGGAACAGGAGAGACCGTGGCGATGGTGTCCTGTCTATCAATCACCGTACCCAGTTCGATCTCCGGAATTGGAGCGGTCCCGACGACGCGGAGTTTCCTGAAACATTTTCCGACTGGCGCGAGGAAGAGCTTATGCCAACGCCCCACATGGATACAATTTGGGGAAGGCTGTCAGTCGGCGGCAATACCGTGTATGCCGCGGGTGATGCCTATGCTTCCTACGACCAGGCCCTGGAGTCACCGCCTCTTCTCGTATCCGGCGTGACAGACTTCCATGTCACGTTCGACCAGGCATATCAGTTTCAGGGGGGCTTCGATGGAACAATGGTCGACAAAGGGATCGGCAGTCTTGAAATTAGCATTGACGATGGCGGGACCTGGGTCGAGCTTGAGAGTTTTACAGGTAACTCCCCGGGCTTTCCGTCGCTGGTCACCCGGGACGTAAACCTGGGTGCTGCCTATGCATTGCAAACCGTACGGCTGCGATTCCGCCTGCTTTCGCAGACAGCCACGCTGTATGACGGTGCATCTAACGTTGCCTTTCCTGTGGAGGAAGCCTGGTACCTGGATAACATTCAGTTCCACGGTGTCCTTGATGAACCATTGTCCCGTGTTATTGATGAGGACGGATTGTAATTACTGAAAAGAAAGTGGTGACACCCACAAATACTCAGTTGACCTGATTATGGGTGTCTCCGCTCGGCCGTTGAGAACAATCGAGCAGTTTGAGAAAACTACGGTTCTTGAGATTAAATGCGATGAGAATTTCTCTTTAAAACTCTACCGAATATCCATGTTGTAATTGCGAGCTAAATCGCTTCACGCTCAATCGGGCAGGTCATGCAATGACCACCACCGCGTCCGCGACCCAGCTCGGAAGCTGAAATAGTGAGTACCTCAATACCCGCTTTACGCAGCAGCGTATTGGTGTAGGTGTTACGGTCATAACCGAGAACCACACCCGGTGACAGGGCAACCACGTTATTGCCATCGTCCCATTGTTCTCTTTCCTGCTGGAAACGGTTTCCGCCGGTTTGCACAATGGTCAACTTTTTAATGCCAAGACAGTCCTCAACCACATCAAAGAGATGGCCTTTGTCGTGGTGAATATCCAATTCACCGTCTTTATCACTAAGCCGGAGGCTGAAGCATTCTATCTGGTTACACACATCAAAATAGGCAGTGGCCTTGTCTACATCACACAAGGAGAAAACGGTATCCAGATGCATGGCCGCGCGCAAATGCGGCATCTGGCAGGCAACTACCCGTGTTGCCGCGCCCTTGGTCAACAGCGCTTCTGCCATTTGTCCAACCGCCTGGTGGCTTGTGCGCTCACCCATTCCGATCAATACGCAACCGTTGCCAATCGGCATTACATCACCGCCCTCCACGAAGGCCAGCTTTTGATCCACATCCGTGTCACCCCACCAGATTTCGAATTCTTTTTCAGTGAAGAACGGGTGAAACTTGTAAATGGCCGCGGTCAACAGGGTCTCCTGCTTACGCGCGGGCCAGAACATCGGGTTCAGTGTGACGCCGCCGTAGATCCAGCAGGTAGTATCACGGGTAAACGTGGTATTGGGTAAAGGCGACAAAACAAAACCGTCGTCATCGGTAAAAGAGGTGAAAATACGATCATCGGCAAATGGCATTTCACTGGGTGCCAAACCGCCAATCAAATGCATTGCCAACTGTTGTGCAGGCATCTCATCCAGCCAAGGGCGAATCACCCTTGATGCCATCAATCCCACAAATCCCGGTGTAATCCTTCTGTCGAGGATATATTTGCGCCCGTCCGGCATATCCAGCACGGTTTCAAGCAGGTCATGCATTTCCAAAACGTTGATACCGCGATCTGACATCTTGGAAACAAAATCAAAATGATCCCGCTTGGCCTGCTGGACCCAGATGACATCGTCATAGAGCAGGTCCGAACAATTGCTCGGCGTCAAACGTTCATGTGCAAGCCCGGGTCTGCAAACCATTACGGTTTTAAGCGTACCGACTTCGGAATTCGCTCCTAGTATCTTTGACATTTTCACAGTTTCCTTCATTTGGACATTGCAGTTTATGGATTGCGAACAACTGATTGCAAGTCTCAACGCTGGAAATATGAAATACGCAGCTTGTCATAATCAAAATAGACGCAATAATCAACGGTGGCCTGAAAGCCCCACGCAACGGAATTCCAAACTTTTGGGGTCAGAGTCAAGTGCCAGAGTCGGGAGATTTTGTTGAACAATATTTGATGGGTGTCACGTTCCTTCTTATATCCGATACCCACTTCTTGTCAGGTTCAGACGCGGCAAGGTCTCTATGGAGTTAAGAAACCCCGGCAAAATACGTCAGCTGACTCTGGCACTTGACTCTGACCCCAGAATTTCAGAAGAACCTTTTTTGCATTTTTCTGACAATGCCCGTACCGAGGATAAGCGAGATCAGTGCGAGCAGTGCTGGCCAGGTCAGTGTTGGGACCGGGTTGATGGAGGGCGCTGTTACGGTTAATGTGCTCGAAGCCTGCCCGCTGTTGCCTGCGCTGGAGGTCAGGTTGCCACTCACATTCTCCAGGTCACCAGCCTCAAAGAAGCTAACGTCCGTGTCGACGCTACAGGAAGCGCCCGCCGGAACCGTGCCGCCGGTGTAGCTGAATTCGCTGGCCCCGGAAGTCGCCGTCAAGCTGCCGCCTGTACAAGTGGTGGAAGCATTGGAAGGCGAGGCCACCACCATACCCGTCGGTAGTGTGTCGATAAATTCGAGCGAAGTCGCCGCCGCCGCATTGGCGGTATTGTCGATAGTGAATGTCAGCGTACTGTTTTCCAAAAAGGTAACAGGGTTGGGTGCGAAGGTCTTGGTGAAAACTGGCGTGGCCACCGCGATCAGCGTACTGCCAGCGGTGCCGCTGTTGCCCGCATCAGACGTCAGTTCACCGCTGGTGTTCACCAACACGCCCGGCGAAGCGGCGACAACGTCCACCGAGATCGTGCAACTTGAGGACGCAGCGACACTGCCACCGGTGTAGGAAATACTGTTGGCGCCAGCGGCCGCTGTCAAGCTACCGCCGCTGCAGGTGGTGCTGGCGTCGGATGGGGTAGCGACGACCAGGCCAGCTGGCAGGTTGTCAGTGAAATCCAGGCTGCCGATGTTCGCGCCGTTGGCGCTATTGTTAATCGTAAACGTCAGCGTGCTGACGTCACCGATGGCAATGAGGGCTGGCGCAAAAGCCTTGGAGAAAACGGGCGGCGTCGCGGCATCAAGCTGTACAAGATCGAAATTGGTTTGTGGCCCAATGGAATCCAGAAGAATCCCCAGGGACTGACCGTCATCAGGACCACTGGCTGTGTACCGAACCGTCACCGGGGACCACGCGCCGTCCGCCGGCGTTGGGCTGCTCGCTGAGGCGACGGTGCTGCCGTTGATCTGTAGTGCCACGGTAAAGCCCGGAAAAAAGCCGGGAATATCCGCGCGGGCACCGACCAGGACTGTCAGAGTGTAGAGGGTCCCTGCCGCAGCCGTGCTCACTGTCTGGGTGATGGTCGGACCGTTGCTGAACGCGGTGTTTCTACCCTCTGGCGCTTCGCCCGGAAACGACGCGACGCGGGGGTTGAAGGCCCCAGCAGAGCCGCTCAGGGTCCAACCCGTCAAAATGCCAACGGTAAAAAAACCGTCCGCCAGCACATTGGACTCAAAACCGGGATTTGTGACAGTGACCGGGGCGGCTTGCGCAAATGGGGGGAGCAATAGGATGACGATTAGCCAGCGTGCGTAAGCCTTCATTATCGTATCAACTCCTCAGGGCGTTTACGTAAAAGCTAATTCTAAATAGCATGCCGTTCGGTTAGCAAGCACAATCGATCCTTCCGCGACGGGAAACTAACACACACACCATAGCTAGCCTCGTTGGCCGTTGCATCTTTCCGCCAAGCATCGGTCATGAAAAGCACTGCCACTACCTGCATTTGGGCTACGTATTGGAAGGCGGAAAATTACGGATGATGCGGGTGCGGTGGAAGTGCGACAAACCATCACCAGAAGACGCAATACACCAGCCCTCTTTATTGGTTTATTTGATCCATGATTTCCTGTTCTGATGATGCCAGGATTTGTTTCGCAGTTTGTTTCAATGCTCATGCTGGTTATCAATTCATTTTTCTCAATTTTAGCGATTGCTTCCTGGATATTTCCGACGCTGGAACTTCGCACAAACGGACCCCGGAAAACTTCAAGATCGTAACCGCCGATTTTTATGTGTTTCATACAGATATCAAAAATTTGGTCCGTTGAAGTAAGCGTGGTGCTTTTCATCTCCTGAATGGCCCTTGAAAACTGATCCGGGTTGGCGCGATCAATCATGATCTGAAGGTCATCAACAGTTAAGCGGGTTTCTTTCAATAAAACCGGCAGGTCTTTTACCTCTTGATTAATCTTCAACCTGAGTTTCTTGACCTTTTCCTGCATTTTCGCAGGGATTAACCGGGAAGACTGTTCCGAGGTTAATGCCGTCGCGATCATGGAGGGAAGGTAGAATCGGTAGCCAGCATAGGCGGCCAAACCGAGCAGCATGATGACCAAAACGAATTTCGTTGTTTTATTCATTATTTTATGTGTCAGGACTGTTTGAGTGGGATGAGGATAAGCTTAATCGTTTGGATAGACGTATCCAATCAAAAAATTGGTGGCACTTGACCAATCAAAAAGGGCCAGGACAAAAAGGGCCAGGACAGCCACGTCTCTCTCTAAATAATCTAATTCATACGTGGCCAGATGTACTAACCATCACAACAGAATTAAGGGGCCGTGGATTAAAGAGGCGGATACATTTAAATTGTCACATTGGCCTTCTTTGGTCTGCCCCTTAATTCCTTGCCTAAATTCCTTATCCGGCCCCTGAATTTCATAATTTTCCTAATTTGATAACCCCTTTTCCAATGTCACCACGTTTGTATATCTGTATGCAAATAAAGCCGTGGCGTTGAGAAGAAACTGAAACTTTTAACGCTAACCGGTGTAAGCAACTAGTAAGAAAGCGGGAAAAGAGAGCTATGAACCAGCACAACGCCATACCGATCGAGGCCGAGGTGGTAGATATCGAGGAACGAAATTGGCTGCCACGGCATAGTCGTGGTGATGCGCAGGCTTTCGAGCAGCTACTGTCCGCCTACCGGGGCTTTGTTACGACTTTTCTGTGGCGTTATGGTGTTGAGCGGCAGCACCGGGATGATTTGTTCCAGGAAATATTTTTGCGCATTCATCAGTCTGCATCCCGTTACCGGCCGAGCCAGGCCCTGCGGCCGTGGATTGTCACCATCGTGCTGAACGCGGTACGAAACCATCGTCGCGACCAGTTTCGCAAGACCCGTTTCTTCTCTTTTATACGGACCACTGACAAAAACCAGGAACCAGCGGATCAAAATCCTGGAGCAGAACAGATGCTTGAGAATCAATCGACGCTTGACTGGCTGGAAGCCCGGATCAAAAAACTGCCGGACAGGCAGAGGGAAACACTTGTGCTGTTCACCATGAAAGGATTGAAGTTGAAAGATATTGCCCGGGTTATGGGCGCACCGGAAAACACCGTCAAAACCTACCTCAGACGGGCAAGACTGGCACTGGCTGAAGACCTGAGACGGCGTGAAGCCGCGGAGGCAAACAATGAACACCTGTGAACGGCTGAAACACTACTTATTGAAGCATGGTCGTGAGCCCGCACAAAAGCAAGGGCAGTTCGACGAACATCTGGTTGAATGTGACGATTGCAGGTTACTGCTGCAGTCCTGGGATCGTATCCCGGGTTTGCTGGAAAGTCTGCCCGAGCGCGAACCGAATGCAGCACTGTTACGGCGCACACGCCAGGCAATAAAGACACACGAAAACACACCCGCTGCTGCAAACCGTTTGCCTCGACTGGCGACTTCACTGGCCAGCATGGTGGTCCTGCTGGCAGTTATCGGATTGTCCCGTCAATTGATCGAAAATGAGTACCCGGCGTTAATGGTGCCTGCGTCAAAAGAAGAATATGCAGTTGTTACTGGATACCGTACAGAATCAACGATGCCATCCGGTCAGGTTATCGATGGTCCGTTGGTTTTGAAAGAGCAGATTGGTGACACCTATGGCCTGACAGCCGAGAAAGATACCGGCGGTCTTGAAAAGGGAATAACCCGTGGTCATGCATCGAAGGATGATATGCAGCAACCCGTTTCACGAAATGGCTGGATTGACACGGAAGCTGTCGAAGAGGAGCAGTCCAGGATAGCGTCCAGGCGTAAATCTGAATCCAAAAACAGTCCTGTAGTACTGGATGGTCACGTCGCCGGAATCGATTTGGTGGCTGAGGCTGAGCCCCGGCAAAATGCCGCTGCACCCGCAGACACAAATCAATCTGTCATCGTTGGAGGCAAGTTACAAGCGGAGGTGCATTTTGCCTCAAAACAGGACTCCTCAAAAGAAGCAGGGCAACGAGACCGGCTGGACATGCAGGAAGCAGACAAGACCCGAGATTCGCGAGATGGATTTGATGCCGATGAAAAGCCGGCACGGCTTACGTCGGAAACCGACAACAGCGAAATGGATGGTGAATATTTCTACGCTGAGAAGGCATCAGTATTGCGAAATGAAGAGAAACGCATAACGCCTCAACTGCTTTTCCAACCCGCACAGGGTTATTGGGCCAATACCCATATACCGGGTGACCCGAATATCCGTTTACTGAAAGCACGGTTGGCTGACTGGGACCGCTCCGGGCTCGGTCGTGGTCTGCTTCTGGAACAGGATGTCAGACCGGTTTCACAGCCTTTTGATGCGCCTACCGATAACGCCCTTGCCCTGAGCCTGATGAGCGATGCCAATGCAGTGGACGGTGCTACCCGTATGCTTTTGCAAGTCGGAGTTCGCGGTATTGAACACCGGCGGGGCCAACGCCCGGCGATGAACATGGGTGTAGTCATCGACCTGCCGGCAGACGCTGATGACGGCACGCGTATTGCTGCCCGTGCATTGCTTGACGCAGTACTGGCCAGCAAACAGCCGGGTGATCGTTTTTCACTGGTCATCAATGGCCCCGGCAGTCTGGTGGTGCCACCAGATGAATTCCGTTTCGGACCACTGCAACTTGCCAGACAGGCCATTATTGGCAGCGAATCGTCGCTTGCAAACGCAAAGCCGGGTTTGCAGGATGCAATCCGCGAGGTGAGTGCGTTGGTCCGGCAAACTGACGATCCCGGCCAACCATTGGGCAGTAGTTCCATTCTGCTGATCAGCGCCAATGATCTGGGTAATGTCGATGCACTGAGCGAGCAGATTCACGTACAGGCCAAAGACGGTATCACACTGAGCATGGTTCCCCTGGGCAACCGTCCTCAAAGCAGTCAGGTTGAGCAGCTGGTATTGGCCGGGCTTGGCAACCGGCGCATTTTGCAGGCGCCTGACCAGGCCCGGCAACTGATTGAAGCCGAGTTGCATTCATCCAGTCGGGCGGTAGCGCGAGCGGCTCGTCTTTCCATCCGTCTCGCCCCGGGTGTTCACCTGATCGACGTGGTGGGCTCCGGGCGTCTGGATGCCGAAAAATCCCGGCGTGTACATGAGATTGAGAACAGCATGGATCGCCGCTTGAGTGCCAACCTGGGTATCCAGGCAGACCGCGGCGGGGATGAAGACGGTATCCAGATCGTAATCCCGAGTGTTTTCTCCGGTGACGATGTCACGGTGTTGCTTGATGTCATAGTCGAGCACCCCGGTGAGGTTGCCAGCGTATCGTTGCGCTACAAGGACCTGGTCTACCTACATAATGGCAGCCTGCGCGGGCAACTGAGTTTGCCCGCTGGACAGTTACAGCGGGGCCCGGCTGAACTTGCTGTTCTCAAGAACCTGCTGGCACATCATTTCAGTGCGGCGGCGGGCCGGGCAGCGGATGCCCTTGGTCGGAAAAAACCCGGTGAGGCCGTCGCCATTTTGAGCGAAATGCGTAACCAGATTGTAGACATGCGCAGTACTGTGCCCGCCTTCAATCAAGACCCTGATCTGTTGCGTGATGAGCAGATTCTGGACAGCTATATCAGTCTTCTGGCCTCACCCGGGGCCGGGAATTATCAACCTGAATTGGTCGATTCCCTGCGTTATGCAGCCTGGGCGAAAGCCCATCGGCCATTGGTGGAGTGGAAGTAATGAAAATCATGATTATCCTGAGTATCGCATTCTTAAGTTTTTCCTCTATTGCCGAAGAAACCATTCCGCCGGAAATCATCCCGCCGAACGGACAGGTGACTTTACCACTGAACCAATACCAGACCCTGGTGCAGCAGGCCAGTACCCAGGGGCAACCCGCGCCGTCTAGCTATGCGGTGGGCCAGTCTCTGCTCAATATTGTCTTCAAACAGCACGACGGTCACATGACCGCAACGGTGCGGGCCGAGCTAAAAGTCGAGACCTTTGAAGACGAGTGGACACTGGTCGCACTGCTGGGTCCCGGAGCGGCACTGGAATCTGCAACCATCAACGGCACTGCGGTGCAGTTAATCCAGCGTGTCGATGGTCTTTTCTGGCTGTCGGAAAAACGCCAGCAGGCGAGCATGCAACTCACTTACCATGTGGACGCACACTTTTCTGACCTTTCCTATGTGACAACTCTGCCCATTCCCGGTGCGGCTGCCACCCGTTTCAATTTGCAGATTCCACAACGCCATATCGACCTGTCGGTGGCGCCTGCAACCAATCTGGTCAAGAACGAGCAAAACAACGGCACGGTGGCGAGCGGCACGGTGGCGAGTAGTCGCTCTATGATGGTGGCCTGGCGGGTCGCACAGGAACGGGAGTACGTTATGAGCCATGCGGCCTATAACGGCTCAATCAGCGGAGAAGCGATTGCCTGGAGCGTGACCATCGAGGCCGAGATGCTGGTGGATGGAGAAGTAACGGTACCGCTCATATCCTCCCGGACAACGTTGGTGGCTGTCGATGTGGATGGCAAAGCCGCGACGGTGTTCAACCAGGACGGTCGTTTCGCGGTTCGTCTCGCCGGTGCCGGTCTGCACACGATCAGGCTCAGTTTCCTGTCTGCAGTGAGTTACCCGGATGGTGTGCCTTCGACCGGTTTCGACATTCCCGGTGTACCCATCTCAAAGTTTGAATTGACGCTTCCCGGTGAAAAGCTGGTGCAGGTCGTACCGTTGGCAAATGTCCAGACGGAAACTATCAAGGCCGACACAAAAGTAACCTTTTATATCCCCATGAGCCAAACCGTGGCACTGACCTGGATGGAGGCCATACCCGAATATGTGGCAATTGAAAACCGTTCCACCGCGGTGGTCTATCACGCCTTACATGCAGCCGAAGGCGTCCTTTATGGACAGGCGGCCATTCACTACGAGATCACACGCGGCGAGGCCAACAGCCTGCAGTTCAGTATCCCCGTCAGCGCACAGGTGAATAGCATCACCAGCGCCAGCGGGGCAATCGTTGACTGGACCCTGCTTGAAAGTGATGAAGAGGACACGCTCAACCGGATACAGGTATTTCTCAATCGTGCAATCAAGGGCGAATTTGTACTCGATGTCAATTTTGAACAACTACTGGGAGAAGGACAGTTGGATATCAATGTCCCAATGCTGCGCGCACTTAACGTAATACGGCAAAAAGGCATGCTGGTGCTGCTGTCCGGGTCTGACCTGGCACTGGCACCGGAAAAGCACATCGATATGTCTGAGGTAGGCGAGAACCAGTTGCCGGCATTTTTCAGGAACCAGCTTGAGCAGACCGTTTCGCATACCTACAAGTATCACGCCAATTCGGCACAACTGCTTGTTAACACGGTGACACCGGAACGTCAGCAGGGTAAGTTTAACGCTCAGGTTGACAGCCTGATCTCAATCGGGGAAGTCACCCTGAGAGGGCAGGTTAGTGCCGGTATCGACGTCAAATCGGGTGTCCTGCGTGACCTGCAACTGGTGTTGCCTTCCGGGATCAATATCCTTGGTGTTAGCGGACCATCCATCCGCACTCACCAGGTTTCGGCGATGGATGATCATCAACTGGTCAATATCGAGTTTACCCAGGAGATGGACGGCCAGTTCCGCATCGAGCTGAATTATGAACGCATCATGCTGGACGGCACGGCTGAAACCTCCGTGCCGCGTATCGAGGTCGCTGAGGCGGACGTGGAGCATGGCCGTATCGCTATTGAAGCGCTGTCTGCGCTGGAGGTTCAGGCAAAGTTGGTGGAACAACTGTCCACACTTGAAATCAATGAACTGCCCAGGCAACTGGTGCTCAAAACCACCAACCCGATCCTGCTGGCCTACCGTTACGTGAAGACTGAAAAACCATTTACACTGGATTTAAGCATCATCCGCCACGAGGTAATTGACGTCCAGGTTGCAGCCATCGACTCGGCTACCTACCAGACGCTGTTCACGACCGATGGACTGGCGGTTACGCGGGTTCAGTTCGATGTGCGTAACAGTCGCCGCCAGTTCCTGCGTCTTGCATTACCCGCAGGTTCTGAGATCTGGTCAGTATTTGTCAATGGCCAGCCGCAAAAACCGGCTTTTGCTGCCGGTCAGGATGGGGATTCACGTGACGTGCTGATCAAAATGGTCAACTCGGCAACCGCTTTCCCGGTGGAACTGGTTTACGCAACGCGCAACAAAGTGATGGACACCTTTGGGCTCATCGAAGGCTCACTGCCACGTCCGGACATGATCGTTACGCGCTCGCGTTGGGATGTCTATGTACCCTCTACACCCCGCTATGGCGTTCCCAAAACCAATATGGAAGTACTGGTCAACGCCAACTTACAACCGGTCAAACTGGCTGCTGTCGGTTTATTACGCGATGTCGTGGCCAACGTTATTACCGGCGAGCCCCTGCATATTGAGTTACCCACCCAGGGAATGTTGTACAGCTTTGCCAAGCTATACGCCAACCAGGCGGAAGAAGACGCCTATTTCTCACTGCGTTATGTCCATCAGAGGGCGAGCTTTGTGGGCCTTTGGATCAGTCTGTTGGCAGCTGCGGCCATGTGGGCCGGAATTATCCTGATCGGTCTTAAAAATGTTGCCGTACCTCGTTATCTGCCATTCACATTGTTTGCAGGTGGTTCGTTTTTGTTGACCTTGTCGGTCACACTGCTTGGGGTAAGTACCACACCGGTTTCGGTATTTTCACTGGTGGTTGCGATCGCCGTTGTCGGCTGGATAAGCTGGCGGAGATGGCAGTTATGGCGAATCTGAAGTGGAATTAAAGAATAAGTCAGGACATCCATCACTTACTGCATATAGAAACATGGGTGTCCTGAATGGCACTAAGTTAAGCCGCTTTAGCGTGATATCTACTGTGGCCAA
>RCNE010000601.1_pt1 | contig 19390 bp, 13 predicted proteins | sample 2041361 | NCBI WGS metagenome assembly RCNE01 (sample SAMN09708229, study PRJNA481090) | Marine sediment metagenome, whole genome shotgun sequencing project.
AAAAAGATAATGAAACAATAATTATGAAGCAGATTTTTAGAAGAGTAGTACGAGTTATTTTAGGTTTTCTTTTATTCCTAGTTATTGCGTGTGGTGTATTGTATGCAGTATACAACGAAAAACTTCCTCAAGGTAAAACTGGAGAACAAGCGGATGCCCTAGCTCATAAAATGTTGAAAGCTGTGAATTACGAGGCCTATAAGAATACTCGATATTTCGAATGGTCTTTCAATGGCGGTGAACACCTGTATAAATGGGATAAAGAAAATGGGAAGGTAAAAGTACAATGGGATGATTATACCGTTGACCTCAATCTCAATGACACGGCAAGCAGTATAGTAAGCAGAGAGAATAACACATTGTCAGCAAAAGAATCGAGAGAGATATACTATACGGCTCGGAATTATTTCAACAATGATTCTTTTTGGTTAGTGGCTCCCTTTAAAATTTTCGATCGCGGCACTACACGAAGTATCGTAAAACTTGAAGATAGCTCAGAAGGATTATTAATTACCTATGCTTCTGGAGGCACAACACCAGGCGATTCATATCTCTGGAAACTACAACCTAGTGGTTTTCCAGAAAGTTTCCAGATGTGGGTCGATATAATTCCTATTGGTGGCGTTGAAGCCACTTGGGATGACTGGCAGATTATGGATAGCGGTGTTTTTTTACCTACAACACACAAATTAGGGCCTGTGACTTTATTTATGGGAGAAGTTAGAGCTTATAACTAATTCTTTTTCAAAAAACACATTCTACAATATCTAACTAAGAATACGTTAACTATTACAGCAAACCCTTTAAAAAAACATGTAGAATGCAAGATTTCAAGTTCCCAATAGACTTTACGTTTCACATTGGTACCTTATCTAATGATTTTACCGCTGTAGATGCTACTCAAAAAACTGTAGCCTATGTAAAACAAAAGCTTTTTAAGTTTAAAGAAGATGTTAGCGTTTTTGAAAGCGAAAGTAAAGCCAAAGTTCTTTATAAAATTAAGGCCGATAAATGGATTGATTTTTCTGCCTGTTATTCCTTTACTAATGCAGAAGGTGAGGAATTGGGAAAAATAGGTCGCAAAGGTTGGGCATCTCTTTGGAAAGCTCATTATGAAATTTTCGGTAAAAACAAGCAATTAAAGTTTACCATACGCGAAGAAAATGCTTGGGTAAAGGTCTTAGACGGACTTGTCGGACAAATTCCCATTATTAATCTATTTACAGGTCTCTTTCTAAACCCTGCTTATATAGTAATCAATAGTCGAAATGAAACCGTTGTTCGCCTTTCAAAAGAAAAATCTTTAGTAGGTAGACGATTTAAGGTAAGTGAAATCAAAAAATTAGATGGTCTAGAAGATGATATCATCATTCTAGGTTTGATGATGATGGTGCTCTTGGAAAGACGAAAAGGTTAAAGCTCTGTCAGTCCATACTCATTGAGAACCACTTGCCATTTTTGAGTTTCCATAATTTCCAAAATACTTTGCGAAATAGCCCTTTCTAATTTGTTTTTGTCTTTAGTCAAGCCAAAAGCATAAAACTGTACATCAAATTTCACAGGAAGCACTTGCAATTCACCTAAGGTAGAATCTTCTTGAATTCGATATTTTAATATGGGTTCATCATACATGAATGCTTCAATATCTCCATTCTTAAGACCAACCAATCCAGGTACTACCCCATCATAAGGAGTTACACGTTTAAAAAAACGGTCTTTCAAAAACTCACTTGTACTAGAATTATTAATAGTGCCAACTGGTCGCTCTTTAAAAGCATTAAACCCTTCTGGGCTACTATTCAATTGGTTTACCGTTAAGCTTGATGCAATACTTGCAGTTAATCCTGAAATAAACAGAAGTCCACCGAACATAAGGACTAAAGCTGCAATTTTCCCCATACGAGTTTTTGGAGCCTTGTCTCCATAGCCTACAGTTGTTAAGGTAACAGCTGACCACCAAACGCCATCCCATATACCACGATAGCCCATTCGAAAATGTTCGTCATTTTCTTTGCGTTCAAAATACCAACCTATCAAACCGAATATAAAGATGATGAATAACAAAACCAGTAACCCCTTCAAAAAATTCTGGTTAAAAAACCCTTTAATGAATTGCACAATTTTTTGAAATGAAGAAACATTAGCAACGGCGATTGTTGAGTTTGAAGCATAAAAGGAATCCGTAAACAACATTTTTCGATTTCGTTCACTAGTAATAGTTAAAGGATTGATACTAACATCAATTCCGCCAGATTCAAGAGAATCAAGCATTGCCGAAAAACCCATTGGCACCATTTTGTATTCTATATTTAGCTCTGAAGCCACCTGTTGCCAAAGCCAAATATTAATACCTTCTAATCGGTCTTCATCTTGAACTATAAAAGGAGGTGCGGTAGTGTAACCAACTAACAATGTGTCTACAAAAGTATCGGATACTTGAGCATCAATAGGATATACAAATAAGAATAAGAAGCAAAAAAGTAATCTGTTTTTCATAGGATAAGCTGCTTGATCGTTCTAAATATACAACAAAACCATTACCTTCAAATTCAACAGAGTTTGCTAACTTTATAACCTATACAAAACCTATTAATGACCCTAGAAACCTTAATTGAAGAAGCACTAACCGAAACGATTCAAAAGCAAGTAGCAGATTTGTACAGACAACTGAATGCTGATAGCAAGCAACGCTCTTTGAAGGAAATACTTCAATCGAACAATAATGTTCATGTAATCATTTGCAAAATTGATGATAAGGTGGTGGGTACAGCCCTACTATCAACGTACAAAGTCATTTCAGGCTTTCGCGGCATGGTTGACGATGTAGTTGTAGATTCTGCACAGCGCGGAAAGGGCATCGGCCGAAAACTGATGGAACGCCTTTTGGAAGAAGGCAAAAACTTAGGTTTAGATGAGATTCTTTTATTTACAGGACATCATCGCGCTCCAGCGATTGCGCTTTATAAGAGTTTAGGGTTTACGTTACGCGAGAGTGGACTTTACAACCTAAAACTGACTTAACTCGCCTGCTGCTTCTTAAACTGACTCTTCAACTCCTCCATAGATTCTTGTAATTGTTTTAACAATCCTGTTTCGGTAGTAGCATCTACGCCAAAGGTTATTTTGCTGTTTACCTGCCAGATTTCCTGAATTTGAAAAGGCTTGATTTCGTAAGGAGGATAGGTTTCATTGAGTGAAACCAAGGTCACATTGTTCGAATTCGGTTTACGAATCACTTTTTTGACTAGAACAGCATCCTCTAAAACCACCACGTACATCTTATTTGGGCTAACTTCATCTATGTTATCGATTGCTTTTGCGAGCACCCACTCCCCTTGTTTCAAGTTTGGCAACATACTATCACCTTCCACCTGAAAACCACGATAGGTGGCATTTCTGAACTCAGGTAAGGGCAAATCAAAAGCAGGTAATTCTTTATACCAAGAAGTATCTTGAATATTTTGTGGATATCCGGCTGCAGCTTTTGCATTGACCAAAACCATATTCTCTTGGTCCGAAGAATCGACGGTAACCACTTTAGGAATGACACTCGTATTCGAAGTAGCTAAATTTTTATTTTCGCTTTCACCAAATAACCATAATGGATTCACCTTGAACTGTTTGAACAACTCTACCACAACCTTACCTGAAAGTTTGGTGCGGCCACGCTCTATATCAGCAGTTGTGCTTGAAATACCCAAAAGCTTAGCAAACTCTGCTTGAGTATAGCCCAACTCTCTTCTGGTTTCGATAAAACGTTTAAGTGTTAGCTCGTTTTCCATAAATACATCCTTTATTTAATTATATTCCGTCAAAGACAGGAATATTTTTAAAATAGTCTAAGTGACTATATCGTTTAATTGGCGAATCAATGCGCATTAACAACCAGCTACTTGCGTTCATAATTTCTGGCTAAATCACCGATTCTTCTCTCTCAAAGATACTAAATTTGGAATATATCCAAAATATTTATTGGAATATTTCCATAATTAGGAAATATTCCATAATTTTGGAATGATTACAAAAACAAGTATTCGTTTCATTTAAAACTTTACACTATGGTCAATGCAACAACTTTAATTTACGACGGAAGTTTCAACGGTTTTTTAACTGCGGTTTATAAAGCCTTTGATGAAAAGATTCAAGTAACCGATATTCAAAAAAATACAATTGCGCAAAGAGGCTTGTTTTCTGACACAGAAACGGTCTTCACACAAATGGCAAATGCAAAGTCAGTTTGGAATGGAATTCAAAGTAAAAGTCACATTGCTATTCGCAATATCTACTTTGCTTTTTTAAGTGAACAACAAGGCATTGAGATACTACTCTATAGATTAATAAAGAAATTGTTTTCTCCTACAGATATGTTATCCTTAAACTTTACAGATGACTTAGAGTCCAAAATATACCAGCTGGCCAAGACAGTAGCGAAAGAAAAAAAATACATGGAAATTTCTGCAAAATTCAATGTAACAGCTGATGCCGTTCATGTTGCGATTATAAAACCTGATAATGATGTCTTACCACTAATTTCAAGACATTATAGATTTCAATACGCTGATAGGCCATGGTTAATTTATGATCGCAAACGGAATTATGGCTTGTACTATAATTTGCAAACGGTAGCATTTATATCTTTAGACGCTGATGCCATCCCTACCAATATGAACCTTAGTGAATTGAATGTGAAATCAATACTAGTACGTGAGTTACACCGGCAACCGATGCAAAAACAAAGAAATGGCTATGTTGAAGAGCGTGCTGCGGTTTAATTATTATTCTAAAAACTTAGTAAACCTCATTCTAATTTAAACTCTCAAAATCGTACTTTTGCAGCTTTGCCAAAGTGAATGATAAACTACGAGGAAAATATAGAAGTAAAAGGCGCACGTGTTCATAATTTGAAGAACATTGATGTAACCATTCCAAGAGAAAAATTGGTAGTTATTACTGGTCTTTCAGGAAGTGGCAAATCATCACTTGCCTTTGATACTATTTATGCTGAAGGGCAACGGCGATATATTGAAACCTTCTCCGCCTATGCCCGCCAATTTTTAGGCGGCTTAGAACGTCCTGATGTAGATAAAATTGATGGCTTGTCCCCCGTCATTGCTATCGAACAAAAGACAACTTCAAAATCACCACGTTCAACCGTAGGTACCATTACCGAGATTTATGATTTTCTGCGCTTGCTATTTGCTCGCGCTGGTGATGCCTATAGCTATAATACAGGCGAAAAAATGGTGAGTTATAGTGATGAGCAAATCAAAAGACTCATTAAAACGGACTATGATGGTAAGAAAATCAATGTACTTGCACCAATCATTAAATCAAGAAAAGGACATTATCGTGAGCTTTTTGAGCAAATTGGTAAGCAAGGTTTTGTAAAAGTCCGTGTTGACGGGGAAGTAAAAGATATCATAAAAGGCATGAAAGTGGACCGCTATAAGGTGCACGATATTGAAATCGTTATTGACCGTCTCAAAGTGACAGATACTGAGGATATGGACAAACGTCTTTCAGAATCTATAAACACTGCCATGTACAGCGGTGACAATGTCTTAATGGTTTTGGAAGAAGGAGCTTCTGTAGCAAGGTATTTCAGTCGTGACTTAATGTGCCCCAGCACAGGCATCTCTTACCCTAGCCCTGAACCCAATACATTTTCATTCAACTCCCCAAAAGGAATGTGCCCACATTGCAATGGCCTAGGTCATGTGTATGAGGTAAATGACCGAAAGATTTTTCCTGACAAAAAACTATCTATCAAATCTGGAGGTATAGCTCCATTGGGAGAATACAAAAAATCTTGGGCATTCAAACAAATTGAAACCATAGCACAACGCTATCATTTCGAAATTACAGACCCTATTTCCAAAATTCCAGAGGAAGCAATGAACGTTTTGCTTAATGGAGGTGTCGAAAACTTCGAAGTAGATTCTAAAACACTTGGGGTAAAACGAACCTATAAAATCGACTACGAGGGCATCGCCAATTTTATTAAAAGTCAATTTGATGAAGCTGCGTCAACATCGATAAAAAGGTGGGCGAAAGAATATATGGACCGGGTTAGTTGTTCTACTTGCGGTGGTTCACGCCTTCGAAAAGAATCACTCAATTTTAAAATTAATGAGCGAAACATTGCTGAATTAGCACATTTAGATATTGCGGAGTTGGCTGATTTCTTTAAAGATCTGCAAAAAACCCTAAAAGGTAATCAGCTTAAAATTGCAGAGGAAATCATTAAGGAAATCAAAACTAGAATCCAGTTTTTATTAGACGTTGGTTTAGATTATTTATCTTTAAATCGAAGTTCGAAATCACTATCTGGTGGTGAAGCACAGCGCATTCGCTTGGCAACACAAATAGGCTCACAGTTGGTAGGAGTTCTCTATATTTTAGATGAACCAAGTATTGGATTACACCAACGAGACAATGATCGCCTTATCAAATCATTAGAAGCGTTAAGAGATCTTGGTAATTCAGTCATTGTGGTTGAACATGATAGAGATATGATTGAGCGCGCTGATCATGTCATCGATATCGGTCCTAAGGCTGGTCGTCACGGCGGTGAAATTATATCTCAAGGCCTACCGAAAGATTTAAAAAAAGAGAACACACTTACTGCTGACTACATTACGGGCAAGAAGGAAATAGCGGTTCCGAAAAACCGTAGAAAAGGAAATGGAAAGAAAATTACACTTTCTGGCTGTACCGGTAACAATCTGAAAAATGTAACTGTAGACCTTCCTTTAGGACAAATGATTGGAGTAACAGGAGTTTCAGGTAGCGGAAAATCTACTTTAATTAATGAAACCCTTTATCCAATTATGAACGCCCACTATTTCAACGGCGTTAAAAAACCAATGCCTTATAAAAAGATTAAAGGATTAGAGCATATTGATAAAGTTATTGATATTAATCAAAGTCCGATTGGTCGTACTCCTCGATCAAATCCTGCTACGTATACCGGGGTTTTTAGCGAAATTCGTTCCTTGTTTACCAAAACTCCCGAGGCAGCCATTCGCGGCTATAAACCAGGTCGATTTAGTTTTAACGTAAAGGGTGGCCGCTGTGAAACCTGTCAAGGTGGTGGTTTACGGGTTATAGAAATGAATTTCTTACCCGACGTTTATGTAGAGTGTGAAACTTGTAATGGCAAAAGATTCAATCGTGAAACCTTAGAAATTAGATATAAAGGAAAGTCAATTGCTGATGTTTTAGAGATGACCATTAACGAAGCGGTTTCTTTTTTTGAACTTATTCCTAAAATTCATCGTAAGTTAAAGACCATTCAAGATGTTGGCTTAGGGTATATTTCCTTAGGGCAGCAGTCTACCACCTTATCTGGTGGTGAAGCGCAAAGAATAAAATTAGCTGCAGAACTATCAAAACGTGATACAGGTAATACCTTTTATATTTTAGACGAACCAACTACCGGATTGCATTTTGAAGATATTAGGGTACTAATGGAGGTTCTGAATCGTTTGGTAGACAAAGGAAATACGATTTTAGTGATCGAGCATAATATGGATGTCATTAAAATGGCAGATTATATAATTGATATTGGCTATGAAGGTGGTCGCGGTGGCGGAATGATTGTTGCAAAGGGAACGCCAGAAGCTCTTGCAAAGGACAAAAAAAGTTATACGGCCCAATTTTTAAAGAAAGAATTGAAAAATTAGGTTTTGTACATAAAGAAATAAGAACTTAAAAGTATAAATTTCCCCCTTCACGGGAATAACAATAAAATATTTTATTCATGGGTAAAGAACAGCATCACAAAGGATGGAACGAAATAAAAATCAATGATTCTTGGGCTTTATTCAAGATTATGGGTGAATTTGTTAATGGTTTTGAGCGTATGAGCGTAATTGGCCCATGTGTATCAATATTCGGTTCGGCGCGAACTAAAGCTGATGCTAAATATTATCAGCTTGCTGCAAGTATTGCCAAAAGTATTTCAGAAGCTGGCTATGGAATAATTACTGGCGGTGGCCCAGGTATCATGGAGGCTGGTAATAAAGGGGCAAATTTAGCCGGCGGGACATCCGTAGGTCTAAACATTGATTTGCCTTTTGAACAACATGACAACCCGTATATCGATTCAGATAAGAGCTTAGATTTTGATTACTTTTTTGTTCGCAAGGTGATGTTTGTCAAGTATTCACAGGGCTTTGTTGTAATGCCTGGTGGATTTGGTACGCTAGATGAACTTTTTGAAGCGATTACTCTAATTCAAACGAATAAGATCGAAAAATTTCCAATTATTTTGGTTGGAACCAGCTTCTGGAGCGGCCTAATAGACTGGATCAAAAATACAATGCTAACCGAAGGAACTATAAGTCCACATGATTTAGACCTTATTCATTTGGTAGATACCGAAGATGAAGTGGTTGAAATTATCGACGCCTTCTACAAAGGGCGTTCATTAAGTCCGAATTTCTAAATCTGATTTCCTTGAAATTAAACACGAGAGCAAACGGTATTCTAAGTATTCTTACGCTTTTCCTTATAGTTGGGATTGCGAAAGGGCAGCATATGAATACCATAACTGCTCATCTTGACGAAGAAACCAAGGATATTAGTATTCAGCAAGAGTTTATTTATAAAAACACTTCGAATAAAACGCTTGAAACACTCTATTTTAACGACTGGGCAAATGCATACTCTAACAAGAATACAGCACTTGCTAAAAGCTTTGCGCAACAATTTAAAAAGAGTCTTCATTTAGCAAAAGATAATGAAAGAGGGTATACCAATATTTTAACCGTGGTTGACGATGACTATCGTGGCATCACTTGGAAACGGACATCAGGCAAAGACATTATTAAGCTTCAATTGAATACTCCGCTACCGCCAAATACATCTACTAAAATTTTTATCACTTATGTGGTCAAACTCCCTCCAAATAAATATACACCGTATGGGTACAACAATAAAAATGAATACTATTTAAAAGATTGGTATCTAACGCCTGCAGTTTATGACGGAACTTGGCATTTGTATTCAAATAAAAACTTGGAAGATCTATATACCGATATTACGCAAACATCGATCAATCTTAAATATCCTGACAGTTTACATTTAGCTTCAAATTATAGAATACTTGGTAATTCAAAGTTTCCAAATGGTCAATTAGCACAATTGGAAGGTGATCGCCATAAAAGTTGTGAATTTATTCTATCACCGCAAAAAGATTTCACCATTCACATGACCCCGTACATGACCATAAAAACGGATATTACGGCAAGAAAATACCCTGAGGTATTTCAAGGAATTTCTTTAAATAGAATCACGGAGTTTATTTACGAAAATTTGGGCAAATACCCACATGAACAGTTATTAGTCAGTAATGTTGATTATAATAAAAACAAGCTTTGGGGTATTAATCAATTACCAAAGTTTATAAGACCTTATGAGGACCAGTTTCAATTTGAAATGAAAATTTTGAAAACTGCCTTGATCAAAATGCTTGATGAAACGATATATCTTAATCCAAGAAAAGAACAATGGGTTAATGACGCCATTGCCAATTACTTAATGATTGCCTTTGTAGAAGAATTCTATCCAAATCAAAAATTGTTGGGTAAACTTTCTAGTGTTTGGGGTATCCGTAGTTATAACATTGCTAAAATGGGCTTCAACGAACAGTATCCGTTCTTGTACATGCTTTTAGCGCGTAAGAATTTAGATCAGCCTTTAACCACGGCAAAGGATTCTTTAATCAAATTCAATCAGAAAATTGGTAATAGGTACAAAGCAGGATTAGGGCTTTCATATTTGGCAAGCTATATCGGAAAAGAGAAAGTAGATCAAAGTATTAAAACCTTCTATAAGTTTTACCAATTGAATCGAGTAAAAGTCATTGACTTTGAATCTATTTTGAAGCGGTCAGCTGATAAAGACATTGATTGGTTTTTTACGAACTATGTAGAAACCGATAGAAAAATAGACTTTAAGATTAATAAGGTCGTAAAAACAGATGACTCTTTAAGGATTACTCTTAAAAACAAAAAAGGTACGGTAGTACCAATATCTCTTTTCGGTTTAAACAAAGATACCGTTGTTTCAAAATACTGGTTTTCCAACATCAAAAAGGAAAAAACGTTCACTATTCCAAGAAAGAATGAAGAACGATTGGTATTAAACTACGACCAAAAAATACCAGAGTTCAACCAACGTGACAACTGGAAATCTTTAGGCGGGTTTCTTTCAAGTAATAAGAAGTTAAAGTTTACCTTTTTCAAAGATTCTGAAAACCCCTACTACAATCAAATCTTTTATGTACCCGTCTTGAATTTTAATATTTATGATGGTTGGGCACCTGGTATGCGCCTTTATAACAAAACCTTTTTGCAGCGACCATTTGTTTATGACTTTGCCCCCTCCTACTCGTTTAGGGAAAAAGCATTCGTTGGTTATGGTAAATTAAGCTATCGAAAGTATTTAAGTAAAAGTGGATTATATGTTGCTAATTATGCAATTAGTGGATCGACTTCTCACTTCAATGTGAACTCCAGATACTCCACTATTACCCCTTCATTGAGTTTTGGGTGGCGACCTAGTGATCTTATTTCAAATAAAAGACAAGTCTTATCTTTTAGATATCTTAATATTTTTAGAGATATAGATGAAAACCTTATTGATTTAAGAAACGATTCTGAAAATCCTGATTATAGCATATTTAATATTAGGTATCGAGATGTTGATAATAATATTCTCAATTATAGTTCTTGGTTTTTAGATTTTCAACAAGCTGGAAATTTTACCAAAATTGCTGCTGAATATGAATACCGAAAGCTATTTGACAATAATCGACAATTTAATCTAAGACTTTATGTTGGTAAATTTTTATGGAATAATACCAATTCTGATTATTTTAGTTTTGCCTTAGATCGCCCGACCGATTATTTATTTGACTACGGTTATTTAGGAAGATCAGAAGATTCAGGACTTTACAGTCAACAAATAATTATTGCTGAAGGTGGATTCAAATCTTTTCTTGACCAACGCTATCGCTTCTCAAACGATTGGATGGCCACAGCCAATGCGAGCGTGAATATTTGGAAGTGGATCGAAGTATATGGTGATCTAGGTGTAGTAAAAAACAAAGGATTTAAGCAAAAGTTTGTGTATGATTCAGGGGTGCGTTTGAATTTAGTTACTGATTATTTTGAGTTATATTTCCCACTCTACTCCAACAATGGTTGGGAAGTTTCACAACCAAATTACGGTGAGAGAATTCGATTTATCGTAACTGTTAGCCCTAAAACACTTACGGGTTTATTCACTAGAAAGTGGTTTTAGAAATTTAGCATATTCATAATTTTCATAGCCCTGTTCGTTGTTTTCATAACATAAACGCATAAATAACTTCTTTTTTTTATCAATAATTTAATGAAATTGCCTTTTTTGAAGTTGCATTCATCATTGTGATTAAGTACTTTTACAAAAACCTATTCTTCCTTTATGGATATTTCTGCAAAAACAAGTAATGACATTTCATTTGAAGATTTCAGAGCTCAGATTTTGAAAGATTTTGAAATCGCTACATTGAGCAGAACATGCAGCCTAATGGGGCGGAAAGAGGTATTGACTGGAAAGGCAAAATTTGGCATTTTTGGTGATGGTAAAGAACTACCGCAACTAGCAATGGCGAGATCTTTTCGCGATGGTGATTTCAGAAGTGGTTACTATCGAGATCAAACCTTTATGATGGCTTTAGGGTTATTAAGCCCTAAAGACTTTTTCCACGCGTTATACGCCACAACCGACATTGAAAAAGAACCAATGAGTGCTGGAAGGCAGATGGGCGGACATTTTCTCACGTCAAGCTTAAACGAAGATGGCAGCTGGCGTGACCTAACCAAGCAAAAAAATAGTAGTGCAGATATTTCGTGTACCGCTGGTCAAATGCCAAGATTATTGGGGCTCGCCCAAGCGTCAAAAGTATATCGTAATCTAAAAAATTTCGATACAACAAAGTTCTCTAAACATGGAAATGAAGTTGCCTGGGGTACCATAGGAAATGCTAGCACTAGTGAAGGACTTTTTTTAGAAACGATAAATGCCGGTGGAGTACTTCAAGTGCCTATGGTTATTAGTATTTGGGATGATGAATACGGAATTTCGGTACCAGCTAAATACCACACCACCAAAGAAGATATTACCAAAATGCTTGAAGGTTTTCGTAGAGATGATGAAAACAATGGGTATGAAATGCTAAAAATAAAAGGATGGGATTATACCGCTCTTATGCATGCCTATGAAAATGCTTCTGATATTGCGCGAGAAGAGCATGTTCCTGTAATCTTACATATTACAGAGTTAACACAACCCCAAGGGCATTCTTCTTCAGGCTCGCACGAACGGTATAAGGATGAAGAAAGATTAAACTGGGAAAAAGAAAACGATTGCAACAAGCGATTTAGAGAATGGATTATTTCTTCAGGTATTTCTACTAACGAAGAATTAGAGAAGTTAGAAAAGGAAATTAAAAAAACTGTTCGAACTGCTAAAAAAGAAGCTTGGACCGAATACCTTGAATCGCATCAACAATTCAAAAAATCACTAATTCTTCTTTTAAACAATGCCGCAAGTACAAGCCAAAATAAAATCTTCATAGTTAGACTAAAAAATGACTTGATAGCGATTGAAGAGCCAATTAAAAAGGATTTAGCAGCAAGTGCGAGAAAAGCACTGCGCTACATGCTAGGTGAAAATACAGAAGAAAAAAAGGCGCTATTAGCATGGACTAATCAGTTTTTAAGTGACATGCAAACGAAGTATAGTCAACATTTGTACAACGAAACTGATAATAAGGCAACAGCAATTGCTGAAATAAAACCAGCATACACTAGTAATCCTGAAAAAGTTGACGGCAGAGTAATCTTGCGTGATAATTTTGATGCCCTTTTTAGTAAATATCCCGAATTACTAATTTTTGGGGAAGATAGCGGAGCCATAGGAGATGTAAATCAAGGTTTAGAAGGGCTACAAGAAAAATATGGAAAATTGCGTGTTGCTGATACGGGAATACGAGAATCAACAATTATTGGTCAAGGTGTAGGTATGGCATTAAGAGGCCTGCGTCCTATCGCTGAAATACAGTATTTAGATTATATATTTTACGCTATGTCAACCTTAACTGATGATTTAGCATCGCTGCGGTATCGTACTTTTGGAAAACAAAAAGCGCCGCTTATTGTGCGTACTCGTGGTCATCGCCTTGAAGGCATTTGGCACTCTGGTTCTCAAATGGGAGGACTTATTCACGTACTAAGAGGCATGTACATACTTTCGCCAAGAAATATGACTCAAGCCGCTGGCTTTTATAATACATTACTAAAAAGTGATGAACCAGCATTGGTTATCGAAAGTCTGAACGGATACCGATTAAAAGAAACAAAACCCACAAATTTAGGAGAATTCTGCACTCCAATAGGAGTTGTTGAAACTTTAAAACATGGCACAGACATTACTTTAGTTTCATACGGATCAACGCTACGTCTTGTCATGAAGGCGGCTAGCGAACTGCTAGAAGTAGGTATTGATGCTGAAGTTATTGATGCGCAATCATTATTACCTTTTGATATAAAACATGAAATTGTTGAAAGCGTCAAAAAAACAAACCGTCTTTTGGTTATTGATGAAGATGTACCCGGCGGATGTTCAGCATATTTATTGAACGAAATTATTGAAAAACAAGGTGCTTACCAATATTTAGATAGTGCTCCCCAAACATTAACTGCACAAGCGCATAGACCGGCATATGGTACCGATGGAGATTATTTTTCAAAGCCGAGTACGGAAGATATTTTTGAAAAGGCCTATGCTATTATGCACGAATCTAGCCCAGAAGAATATCCACATTTGCGCTAATATATCTACTTTGTCCAAAATAAGATCTCGCTCGAAATTGAGATTTTCTATAATATAATAGATTGCATAATACCTGTCATTTCTTGTTCATTTTCATCTAGCACTAAGTCTATTTCCCGGGTAGTATCAAATCATTACTAGTCAAGATTTGTTACAATTTTTACTTAAATAGCTGGCAATTTTAAATTTCCATAGCCGCACATCAATTGTAACTTTCAACTGGTTGAATCACAGTTCTTGATAAATTTAGAAATTTTTTCAATTTTTTTTTTTCTAGTGATGTTAATTGAATTAAGTTTAATCCTGATTAGTAATAGAAAAGAGAAAACCATGTCCGTAAAGACTATTTTAGAGCAACATTATAATCTTCATAATAGTACCATCACCTCACTCGAAGGTTATGATAGTATTAATTTCAAGGTCAAAAGCGAAAAAGGCACTTTTGTTTTAAAACAAAATAAATACGTAGCGGAAACCTTAGCATTGTTAGAGGCTGAAAATGCAGTTCTCGAAAGGCTAGCTTCATTAGAAGGTTATGATTTTCCAGTACCTATAGCTTCTGTTGAGCAGAATTCTATTGTTATTGAAAATGATCAAATTTATCGACTCTTATCGTTTGTCGAAGGTGATTTTTTAGGAGATGTACTACATACTCCTGAACTAATCAAATCCATCGGCACCTTTCTTGGTGCAATAGACAAAGAACTTGTTAAACTTTATTTCAGTGCTATTGCAGGAAAAGAAACTCAATGGGATCTGAAGTTCTTTAAAAGCAATCAACATTACCTCAAACATATTACCGACGCAAAAGACAGAAACCTAGTCGACTACTTTTATATGCAATTTGATGAGCATGTTTATCCTGTGCAAAATCAATTGCGAAAAAGCATTATCTACAATGATGCTAATCATTGGAATGTACTAACCCAAAAGGGCAAGCTATCGGGAGTCATCGACTTTGGCGATATGTGTCATTCTTGGCTGATCAACGAAGTGGCGATAGCGCTAACCTACGTGATGATGGAAAAAGAAGATCCGCTTGAAATTGCTAAGCCCCTAATTCAAGGGTATCAATCTATATACCCTTTAAAGGAAGAAGAACTCGATATTCTCTACTATTTAGTAGCAGCTCGTTTATGCACGAGTGTTTGCAACTCCGCTTATACTAAAACCCTAAAACCTGACTCTGAATATATAACTATTAGCGAGCAACCCGCATGGGATCTACTCCGGCAATGGATAGCCATCAATCCCATAAAAGCCAAAGATACTTTTCGTTCGGCAGCAGGTTTTGAGCCAAGTGAGAAAAAAACCACGTCTAAACAGTTAGAAAGAAGAGATACGCATTTTAGCAAGGCATTTTCTTTGAGCTATATCAAGCCCATTCAGATGTCACAATCGGCATTTCAATACATGTATGATACGGACGGAAACACTTTTCTAGATGCCTATAACAATATCATGTTAGCTGGGCATTGCCATCCGAAAGTAGTAAAGGCTGGGCAGCATACCATGGCCAAGCTGAATACCAATACCCGTTATTTATATGAAGAATTGTTGCAATATAGCGAGAAACTATTGGCAAAATTTCCGAGTAGCTTAAATAAGGTCTTCTTTGTGAATTCAGGTAGTGCAGCAAGTGATTTGGCCATCCGATTAGCGGCCACGCACACTAAAAAACAAAAAATCATGGCGCTTGAACATGGCTATCATGGTAATACCAGAATAGGCATTGACATTAGCCATTACAAATACAATCACAAAGGTGGAACTGGTAAACGAGAATATATAATTGCAACGCCAATGCCAAAAGCATTCGGTTCTGGTTTCGAAGATAATGGAGAAGCGGGAAAACATTTCGCTAAACATGCAACAGATCAAATTGAATCTAACTCCAATGAAATAGCTGCTTTCATTGCTGAGCCAATTGTAGGTTGTGGAGGCCAAGTTCCATTAGCAAAAGGGTATTTACCGCAAGTTTATTCCGAAATTAGAAAACAAGGAGGCATTTGTATAAGCGATGAAGTACAATTAGGATTTGGGCGCTTAGGAGATTATTTCTGGGGGTACGAAATGTATGAAGTCGTACCAGATATGGTCATTTTAGGAAAACCTATGGCTAATGGTCATCCTATTGGCGCAGTAGTTACAACTTCTGAAATAGCGGAAAGTTTCGCGAATGGACCAGAGTTTTTTAGTTCTTTTGGTGGAAATCCGGTTTCATGTGCTATTGGCAACGCCGTATTAGATGTTATCTCCGAAGAGAACTTACAACAGCATGCAAAAAGTGTGGGCGATTATTTGATCCTTCTTTTGAAAGAACTCCAGCATAAACACTCAGAAATTGCAGATATAAGGGGAAGTGGATTATTCTTAGGAGTCGAAATTCTAGATGCCGAGGAAAACCCTAACACTCAATTAGCCTCTAAAATTAAAAACGGACTCCGAGAAAATTTTGTATTAGTTAGTACCGATGGTCCTTATGACAATGTTCTAAAAATAAAGCCACCACTATCTTTTTCTAGTGCTGACGCTGACATCTTAGTTAAAGCAATTCAAAGAATTTTAGTTGAAAATGAAAATAATTAATATTTTTGAAGGAATCCAAATCTAATAAAAATGCGAAATTCCCTTCTTAAAGACATTGGCTTAGCCCTATTGAGAGTTCTTCCTTCAATAATGATGTTAACACATGGCTTACCCAAGTTTCAAAAATTAGTTAGCGGTAATTTTGAATTCGGAGATCCCATTGGTATTGGTGCTGCGCCGTCACTTTTTCTAGCCATAATCGGCGAAATGATCTGTCCTATTTTGTTAATAGTCGGTTTCAAGACCCGTTGGGCTGCTATACCTTCTGCTATCACAATGTTAGTTGCGTCAATATTTGTTCATGGCGATGACCCTTTTGGCACAAAAGAAAAGGCCTTGCTCTATTTGGTAATTTTCGTTGCCATAATATTTTTAGGCCCCGGAAAATATAGTATTGATCGTAAATAAAATTTGACTCCAAAAAAAAACATTAAATAATCTTTACGAGTAGTTCTTTGAGTAAATCTGCTTGGGAAATATTGATAGAACCTACCCCCTTGCCTTTAAGGTCAAGTTCACGAAGACTTGATATGACACTACTTACCTTTTTCATCGAGTAGTTTTTCGCAGCTATACGGTATTCATCTACAAAGTACGGGTTGATGCTCAAAGCACTAGCCACACTTTTTGGGTTATGGTCTTTCATACCATGATACTTTAACAACTGCGTGAAAAAAGTATTTAGTAAAGTAACAGTAACTACAAATGGATTGTCTTTTGGATTTTGAGCAAAATAGTTTAAAATACGCGTAGCTTTAACCACATTACGCTCCCCTATGGCCTTCTTAAGCTCAAAATTATTATAGTCTTTACTGATTCCAATATTCTCTTCTATATCTAAGGGAGTAATCTCCTTTTCTTTAGGAATCACCAATTTCAATTTCTCAAGTTCATTGTTGATTTTACTTAAATCAGTACCTAAGAATTCCACTAGTAGACTTGATGCTTTTGGTGTAATTCGGTATCCTTTTCCTTGTAAAACTTTACGAATCCAATCAGCGACTTTGTTTTCGTATAATTTTTTACTTTCAAAACATACGCCGTTCTTCTTAATAAGTTTGTATACTTTTTTCCGCTTGTCAAACTTGCTATACTTGTAACAAAGCACAAGAACAGTTGTTAGTTGAGGATTCTCTGCGTAAGCGCTCAATTTTTCAATAGAACGAGCCAGATGTTGGGCTTCTTTTACAATAACCACCTGACGCTCGGCCATCATCGGATATCTTTTCGCATTACCCACAATATCTTCAACAGATGATTCTTTGCCATAAAGTACCATTTGGTTAAAACCTCTTTCTTCTTCGCTCAATACATTTTTCTCTATATACTCAGCAATCCGGTCTATGTAGTATGGCTCATCTCCAGTCAAAAGATAAATAGGCTTTATATTCCCATTTGCAATGTCATTGACTATTTGTTTTACTTCATCCATCCAAAAAAAATCATCAAATTTGTGTCATGCTACAACTGAACTTTCCAGCATACAACTTCCGATTCAAAAATAGCGAAAATAAAGTCCATATTTTTGATGTCATTCGCAAAAAATTTGTGGTATTACAACCTGAAGAATGGGTTCGGCAGCACCTGGTTCACTATTTAATCGAAACTAAAAATTACCCTAAAAGCCTTATCAATGTTGAAAAGCAATTGAATATTAATGGTATGAAAAAGAGATATGATATTGTAGTATTCAATTCAAACGGTTCAATTGAAATTCTTTTCGAATGTAAAGCACCAAAAATCAAAATTGACCAAACTACTTTTGATCAAATTGCTCGCTACAATATGAACCTAAAAGCAAATTATCTAATGGTCACCAATGGACTTGAACATTTTTATTGCAAAATGAATTTTGAGCAAGAAAAGTATTCTTTTCTAAAGGATATTCCTGATTTTAACCGTTAATTTGCCATCGATTTGCGCATAGCTATAGTCATATTAAATTGGAACGGTGAGGAGCTTTTGAAAAGTTACCTTCCATCGGTAGTACAATATTCTCAAGGAGCTGATATTTATGTTGCTGACAATGCTTCAAGTGATAATTCTGTTGCTTTTATCAAAGAAAATTACACCTCCGTAAAAATCATTCAAAACTCGGTTAATGGTGGTTATGCAAAGGGCTACAACGATGCCTTAGCCCATGTTAACGCTGATGTATTTTGTCTTTTGAATTCAGATGTAGAAGTTTCTGAGAACTGGCTGAAACCCATAATTAAAACGTTTGAAGAACTGCCAAATGCAGCTATTATACAACCTAAAATACTAGACCTAAAACGAAAAGATTATTTCGAATATGCCGGTGCTGCTGGCGGGTTTATTGATCAATTAGGATATCCTTTCTGCAGAGGTCGTATTTTTCAAGCTCTTGAAAAAGATGAAGGTCAATACAATGATACAAGAGAAATTTTCTGGGCAACTGGGGCTTGTATGTTTGTAAAAAGTAGTGTTTTTAATGAAGTTGGTGGTTTTGATGAAGATTACTTTGCGCATCAGGAGGAAGTGGATTTTTGTTGGAGAGCAAAAAATATTGGTCATCAAGTATATTATGTAGGAACTTCGCACGTATTTCATTTAGGAGGATCGACTTTAAGTAACATGAATCCTAAAAAAACGTTTCTAAATTTCCGAAACTCTTTATTTTCCATCACAAAAAACCTTCCGAGAAGAAAGGCTTTTTTAATAATTTTCATTCGATTGATCTTAGATGCGGTAGCCGCCTTGCGTTTTATCTTTCAATTAAGATTTAAGCATTGTTTTGCTATTCTAAAGGCCCATTTAAGCTTTTACAAGCATTTTAGAAAGATCTATAGTAAAAGAGAAAAAGCTAATTTTATATTAAAATACTATGTTGCGAAGTCCATCGTCTGGTCTCACTTCGTACATCAAGAGAGAGTTTTTAGTGCTTTAGTAAAAGATT
>RCNE010000602.1_pt1 | contig 19378 bp, 18 predicted proteins | sample 2041361 | NCBI WGS metagenome assembly RCNE01 (sample SAMN09708229, study PRJNA481090) | Marine sediment metagenome, whole genome shotgun sequencing project.
ACACCTTGACTGAACAGGTTCATCGCGAGATTGATGACATCGACGTTGCCTGTGCGCTCGCCGTTGCCGAACAACGTTCCTTCCACCCGGTCGGCCCCAGCCATCACACCAAATTCGGCCGCTGCGACACCCGTTCCTCGATCGTTGTGAGGGTGCAAGCTGAGAACGATCTCGCTGCGACGAGCGAGGTTGCGATGCATCCATTCGATCATGTCGCCATAGATGTTCGCCGTGCTCATCTCGACCGTCGCGGGCAAATTGATGATGACGGTGCGCTCGGGAGTGGGGTCGAGAACGTCGATCACCTCGTCACAGATGCGCTTGGCAAAGGGCAGCTCCGTACCGGTGAAAGATTCCGGGCTGTATTCGTAGTGAACTGCCGTCTCCGGGACAGTGGACTCGAGCTCGCGACACAACGTTGCGCCTTTCAGCGCAATGTCGACAATGCCGTCTTCGTCAAGACCGAACACGACCTTGCGCTGGAGTGTCGATGTCGAGTTGTACAGGTGCACGATCGCTTGTTTTGATCCGGCGATCGACTCGAACGTCCGCTTGATGAGATCGGGCCTGCACTGGGTGAGCACCTGGATCGTGACGTCATCGGGAATGGCGCCTTGGTCGATGATTTCACGGACGAAGTCGAAATCGGTCTGCGATGCGGCCGGAAACCCAACTTCGATCTCTTTGAATCCGGCTTCTACGACTGCTTCGAACATTTTCCATTTGCGCTCGGAGTCCATTGGCTCGATGAGCGCCTGGTTTCCGTCGCGGAGGTCGACCGAACACCACAGTGGCGCTTTGGTGATCGTCGTCGATGGCCAGGTGCGATCTTCAATGTCGACCTGTGGGAATGGCTGGTATTTCTGCACCGGCATGGATGACGGTGTCTGTGCTGAGCGACTGCTCATGGTGAATCTCCTTTGGTGAACGTTCTCGGTGGGCAAACTTCGGTCCCGGCGTTCCTGAACAACGTCAGAAGGCCGGGTCCATAAGTCGCAGGTCGAGAAGGAATAGGAGATCCATGGCAATTCAGCGTAGTCGGCGAATTCACTCAGCCAACATCTCCGCCGTTCGCTGCGCTCACTAACCGAGTTTCTCGCCTAGCGGCTCCAAACGTGGAGATAGCCCGGGTGGCTCCGCCGCCGCCGTTCGCTTCGCTCACTCGGAGCGAAAATGGCTCGAAGTACGTCGGGTAGTTCGAAGCTGCGAAGCCGGCTCGAACGGGCACGGCCTCCGGCCAACCGCCGCCCGGGTCAAAGGCACTTTCGGTAGCCCGGGTGGCTCCGCCGCCCGGGCGAAAATGGGTCATCTTCTGCGGCGCGGGTCGAGGGCCGTCAGGCCCGGATCCCGCCCGCAGCGGTAGGAGTGGCGCGCGTCACACTTCTGCGACAGAATCGGGTCAGAACAACTGACCCAAGGGGAATGTGTATGGATGTGTCCATGACCGTGAACGGAACGACGCGAACGGGAGACGTCGAACCGAGAACTTTGTTGGTCCATCACATCCGCGACGACCTAGGTCTAACCGGAACCAACATCGGTTGCGACAGCTCATCGTGTGGAGCATGCACCGTGCACATCGACGGCGAGTCAGTGAAGTCCTGCACAGTGCTCGCAGTCCAGGCTGATGGCGCCAACATCACGACGATCGAAGGACTGTCTGCCGTCGCAGAGGCCGAGGGCATCTCGACCGGCGTTCAGAACTGGCATCCAATGCAAGAGGCCTTCCAACAGTGCCACGCCCTCCAGTGCGGCTACTGCACTCCCGGAATGGTCATGGCATCAACCTCCTTCTTGAAGGAAAACCCCAACCCAAGCGAGCAAGAGATCCGTGAGGGCCTCGAAGGAAACCTCTGCCGATGCACCGGCTACCACAACATCGTGAAAGCCGTGCAAAGCGTCTCTGGAGGTGCAGCATGACTGCAGTCATGGGTACCCGGATGCTTCGCAAAGAAGATCCACCACTCCTCGTTGGAGAGAACAAGTTCATCGACGACATCCACGCTCCCGGCGAACTCTGGATGGGCATGGTCCGCTCGACCATGGGCCACGCAAAGATCAACAGCATCGACACGGCAGAGGCCGAAGCAATGCCCGGCGTCGCAGCGGTCTACACCGGCGCACAACTTGACGAGATGGGTCTTTGGCTGGCGCCACTTCCGTGTGCATGGCCCGTCACCGATGACATGGTGAACCCCGCGCACAACCCGGTGTGCATCGACGAAGCAAAACACGTCGGCGACATTGTCGCGGTCGTGTTGTGCGACAGCAGGTACGGCGCAGCTGACGCGGCAGAAAAGGTAGTCGTCGACTACGAGCCGCTCCCCGCTGTCGGTTCACTGGAAGCTGCGGTGGCCAACGAGGTCATGGCACATTCCGACCTCACCACCAACAAAGCCTTCCACTGGCCCCTCATTCCAGATCCCGAAGGGACCGAGAAGGCCTTCGCCGAAGCAGCGCATGTGGTGAAGGCCAAATTCGTCCAACAGCGATTGATTCCCTCAGCCATGGAGCCACGTGGTTGTCTAGCGATTCCGTCACCAGCTGGTGGGGAAATCACGCTCTATACGGCCTCGCAGGTTCCACACATCATGAAGGTGATGGTTGCCGCAACGACGGGCATCCCCGAGAGCAAGATCCGGGTGATCGCTCCATCGGTCGGTGGCGGTTTCGGCGGAAAGCTCAATATCGACGCCGATGCCATCCTGTCGGTCACCCTCGCAAACCACCTGGGCCTGCCGGTCCGATGGACGGAGACTCGTACTGAGGCGGCGGGCTCCACCCATCAAGGTCGCGGCCAGATCCAACACATGGAAGTTGCCGCCGACGAGAACGGCAAGATCTCTTCAGTGCGGGTCCACATCGACGCCGATATGGGCGCCTACATGATGCTGATCACGCCGGGAGTTCCGCTGCTTGGCAGCTTCTTGTACACGGGTGTTTACGAAATCCCGAATCTGGCCTTCACCTGTGATGGCCATTTCACCAACATGACACCAACCGATGCGTACCGAGGGGCCGGTCGACCGGAGGCCTGCTACGCGATCGAGCGCATCATGGACATCCTCGCCGGAGAAGTTGGGCTGACGCCCGAAGAGATCCGCGAGCGCAACTACATCAACGGTGGTGAGAAGTTCGAGAATCATCCGGCAGCGTCGACGCTGACCTTCGATTCTGGTCACTATCGACCAGCGCACGACAAGGCCCTCGAGATGGTCAAGCTCGCCGATCTTCGTGCCGAGCAGTCACGTCGTCGCGAGGCGGGCGAGAGCAAACAGCTGGGCATCGGCCTGGCTAGCTACGTTGAGATCTGCGGTCTTGCTCCGTCACGGGCCCTCGGTGGTCTCAACTACGGCGCCGGCGGTTGGGAACATGCAACCGTCCGTCTCTTGCCGACCGGAAAGATCGAAGTGGTCTCCGGTTCGACACCACATGGACAAGGTCATGAGACGGCGTGGTCGATGATCATCGCCGACAAGATGGGGGTCGATCCAAACGACGTCGAGGTGTTGCACTCCGACACAGCGAAGAGCCCACTCGGACTCGACACCTATGGTTCCCGATCACTTGCCGTAGGTGGTGTCGCAATCGCGATGGCTGCCGACAAGGTGATCGAGAAGGCGAAGCTCATTGCTGCGCACCAGTTCGAGGCCGCACCCGAAGACGTCCAGTTCGAAGCTGGCGCATTCTCTGTTGCCGGAACCCCATCGAAGTCGGTGCACATCCAAGAGCTCGGGTTCGCGGCCTTTGCGGCCCACGACCTTCCCGATGGGATGGAGCCCAACCTGCAAGAGCAGGTGAGCTTCGATCCGCCGAACTTCGCGTTCCCTTTCGGAACCCACGTCGCCGTGGTCGAGATCGACACCGACACCGGTGGCGTCGAGCTGATCAACTATGTGGGTGTCGATGACTGTGGTCATCAGGTCAACCCAATGATCGTTGAGGGTCAGTTGCACGGAGGCATCGTCCAAGGAGTTGCTCAGGCACTGTTCGAAGAGGCCGTGTATGACGAAGATGGCAACATCAACAACCCGTCGTTCATGGACTATCTGGTGCCGTCACCCACGGAGATGCCGATGTTCGACCTCGACTACACCGTCACACCGTCGACAACGAACCCGCTCGGAGTCAAAGGTGCTGGTGAAGCCGGAACGATTGGCTCGGCAGCAGCGGTCATGAACGCCGTTTGTGATGCCTTGAAACCATACGGAGTCACCGACATGGACATGCCCGCAACGCCAAAGAGAATTTGGGAAGCGATCAACGCGAACGGAGGTGCGGCATGATCCCCGCGGCATTCGATTACACGGTGGCCGAGTCGGCCGAACACGCAATTCAGCTCCTCGGTGAATACGGAGACGAGTCGAAACTTCTCGCTGGTGGGCATTCGCTCATTCCAATGATGAAGTACCGGCTCGCCACGCCCACGCAGTTGATCGACGTCGGTCGTCTGAACGACCTCAGTTACATCAACCGGAGCAACGGCCACATCGCCATTGGTGCAATGACCAAACACAAGCAGTTGGAGACGAGCGACGTGCTCGCCGATGCCTGCCCGATGCTTGCGCACGTTGCCTCGCTGGTTGGTGACCCGTCGGTGCGACATCGAGGCACTCTCGGTGGAACGTTGGCGCACGCCGACTCTGCATCCGATCTTCCTGCCGCAGTGCTCGCACTCGGTGGAACAATCGTGGCGCAAGGTCCGAACGGCCAACGCGAAATCGCAGCGACCGACTTCTTCAAGAGTTACTTCGAGTCGGCGTTAGAACCAGACGAAATGATCGTCGAAGTCCGAGTACCTGCGGACACTGGTGGCTGGAATTACCAGAAGTTCAACCGTCGAGCCCAGGACTGGGCAATCGTCGGAGTTGCGGTCGCCGACGGTGGCAAGGGCGTTGCTCTGGTCAACATGGGGTCGACTCCGTTACGTGCGAGCGCAACAGAAGCTGCCCTCGCGAGTGGCGCGTCGGCCGCCGATGCTGCTGCAATGGCGGCCGATGGCACCGAACCTCCTGAGGATCTCAACGCCGACGGCGCGTACCGTACGCACCTGGCGAAGGTCCTCACCCAGCGGGCATTGGAGGCGGCCAACGAATAACCGCTGAGACATAACTCGCCATACCTTGGGGGATGGCGTGTCAGTTAGCCGCAACGCGGCTGGCACTGAACAGGCTGGTGTGGTCCGGGGGGTCCACGCCAGCCTGTTTTTATTTTGCCACATGCAAAGATGTTCTGATGACGGCACTGTGGCAAACGTTCAGCGACGACGAACGAGAGCGCGAGTACTCGCCCAGCTCATGCGTCGGCGGCAACATCGATCCATTCATTTCGGCCTACGTCGACCGGAGTGTCGAGGCGCGAGCCGCGTGCGAAGCAGCGGCGAGCAACGTCATCGAGGTTCGATACGGCCCGGCGCCTTCGCACACGATCGATCTTGTCGTGCCGCTGCCATCTGGCGAACTCACACCGCTCCTCGTCTTCATCCACGGCGGCTATTGGCAAGCGTTGTCGAAGAACGAGTCATTCTTTGCTGCGGCGGACTGTGTCTCTCATGGCGTTGCATTCGCTGCGGTTGATTACACCCTGGCTCCTCACGTCTCACTCGATGAGATCGTGAACGAATGCCATGAGGCTCTGCGGGCGCTGCGTGACGGAGCCTCGAGTCATGGCATCAACCCACAGCAGATCATCGTGTGCGGCAGTTCGGCGGGAGGCCACCTGGCCGCCATGGTTGGTCTCGGGTCACCCGATGCCTGGCGCCCAGCCGCGGTTGGACTGGTGTCTGGCGTGTACGAGCTCGAACCACTCATCGGCACCTCGATCAATGACGCGGTTCAGCTCGACCTTGCCTCGGCGCATCGGAACAGTCCCCTGCTTCACGACCTCGAAGGGTTTCCACCGTCCCTCTTGGCGCATGGCGACAACGAGACAGCCGAATTCAAACGCCAGACAAACGACATGGCAACGATGCTTCGACTAGCCGGCGTCGACATCACGCTCATCGAAGTGCCAGATCGAAACCACTTCAATGTGATCCTCGACGTCTGCAACGGTGACACCAAACTCGGCGCGGAGATGCTGCGACTGATCGACCGGGTGGTGAACGATATGGGGTCAGACCCCATCGCGTAGTGTCAATAGATGTTCGAACTGATTGATCATCGGCTGACCCTGCCATTGGACCAGGCCGATCCCGATGGGTTGACCATCGAGGTATTCGCTCGTGAGGTGCGTCCTCCTGGTGGCGCCGATCTCCCGATGCTCGTCTACCTCCAGGGTGGTCCCGGGCAAGAGTCACCTCGGCCAACGTCACGACCGTCGAATCCGCCGTGGCTCGAGCGTGCGATCGTGGACTATCGAGTGCTCTTCCTCGATCAACGTGGCACCGGCCTATCGACCCCATTCGGACCACGCGCTGCAGCCGACCGTGGTCTCAAGACCGCAGCCGACATTGCCTCCTACCTCACACATTTCCGTGCTGATGCGATCGTCCGAGATGCCGAGGCATTTCGTGAACATCTCGGCCTTCAGAGGTGGAGCTTGCTCGGTCAGTCATTTGGGGGTTTCACCTCCTTGCACTACCTGACGGTCGCCGCGTCGAGCCTTCGCGAGGTGTATTTCACCGGCGGACTGCCGCCGGTTGGACGGCACTGCGACGACGTCTACCGCGCCACCTACCAAACCCAGCGGAACACAAACGCAGCGTTCTACGACCAATATCCGAACGCCAGAGAGCAGATGAAACGCGCCGTGGCGCTCTGCGAGGCGAACGAGATCGTCACCGCGAACGGCACGACCCTCACCCCTCGGCTCCTGCGAACCATCGGCAGTAACCTCGGCTTCACGGGTGGCGCAGAGTCCCTCGCCTACGTGCTCGAGCGCGACCCTCGCTCGACCGCATTCGCTGCGGACGTGAGTGCGCTTTTGCCTTTCAAGGGACGGAATCCGCTGTACGCCATCATCCACGAGTCCAGCTACTCCGACGGCTGCATAACCGGATGGTCGGGGCAGCGAGTTATGCCCGCGGACTTCGCGGAGGATCCTCTTCTCTTCACATCCGAGCATGTCTTCGACTGGCACTTCACCGACGATGCCGAGCTGTCGCCGTACCGCGAGGTGGCCGAAATACTTGCCCGGCACGAATGGCCTCGGTTATACGACGCCGACGTCTTGCGCACCGTCGAGGTGCCATGTGCTGCAGCAGTGTTCATCACCGATCCATTCGTCGACCTAGAGCTGTCACGCGAGACCGCGGCCTTGTTGCCCAACCTCCGCACCTGGGAGACCGCCGATCACGACCACAACGCGATCCGGGTCGACGGAGGAGTCATTCTCGATCACCTCTTCAACCTCGTGCCCAACTAATCGGCAACCCGGTCGCGATGACACCATGCTGGAACGAACACCCGAGGAGCCCCCGTCAATGCCTAAGTACACCGCCCACCGCCCACAGGTCGTCGATCCGGCCGGGGTAGACGGCTCTCCATACGCACGTCCTATGCCGATCACCACCGACGACTCTCGGGCTGCAACGGCGATCGAGACAGGTGGGAAGCCGCTCGTCGACTTCGAAGGAACCTCCAACCCGTACATCGACTACCAAAGCATCGATCTGTTGCTCTCGCTGCAGCACCCTCGCAGCGATGGGTACGACGAAATGTGCTTCTTTGTCATGGGGCAGGTCAAAGAGTTGTTGTTCCGAGGCCTTCATCACGAGATTGTGAATGCGAAGGTCCAACTCGACCTCGACGAGGTGGGCAACGCGCTCGAGATATTGACACGGGCGGTTGCGTTCATCGACTACATCACCGAATCCTGGAACGTGTTGTCGACGATCACGGCGGAGGGCTTCTCACAATTCCGCGACACGCTCGGCACTGCCTCAGGACAACTTTCGTTCATGTACCGCCATGTCGAGTTCGCGCTCGGGAACAAGAACCGTGAGCTTGCGAACGCTCATCGCAACGTGCCGCATGTGTGGCCAGCGATGAAGGACGCACTGGAATCGCCAAGCTTCTACGACAGCGCAATCAGCCTTCTGGCACGACGAGGCCTTCCCGTCGATGCCTCTGCTCTCGACCGGGATTGGTCCGAAACCTACGCGCCAAACGATTCAGTCGAGGCAGCGTGGCGCGAGGTGTACACCGATCCAGGACCCCACAACGAGCTTTATCGACTCGGCGAACAACTGACCGCGCTCGACCAGCAGTTCTCTCTCTACCGGTGGAGGCACTTCGTCTCGGTCGAACGAATCATTGGATACAAGGCTGGTACGGGCGGTTCGTCGGGCGTCGCGTGGCTCGATGCAGTGACAAGACACCGGTTCTTCCCAGAACTCTGGTCAATTCGAACCTGACAAGCAAACGGTAGGTTTGGCGAATGGACAAAGCCGACTTCCTCGAAGCCATCGAATCCGACAGCGAAGCGCTGCTCTCGGCGGCAGCATCAGTGTCGCTCGACACTTCGGTCGCCTCATGTGGAGGTTGGTCGATGCGTGAGCTGGTGGCGCACCAAACGTTCATCTGGGGACTCGCCACAAGCAACGTGGTCGCCGCCGGTGAGATGACGGGTCCAGCCCGTCCGAAGCCACCTGATGATGACGGCGAGCTCTTCACCTGGAGCAATGACGTGCGAGCCACGATGCTCGACACACTCGCCGCCGCAGACCCTGAGGCCCCCGCATGGTCGTTTGCAGCCAACAACCACACAGCTGGTTTCTGGCAGCGCCGCATGATGTCCGAAACAATGGTCCACCGCTGGGACGCACAGAGCGCAGCGCTGGCGATCGATCCGCTTTATCCCGAGCGGGCCGCCGAGGCAATCGACGAGTACACCGAAGTAGGCCTTCGATTCTCCGCGAGCAAACCCGATCGGGTCTACCCATCGCAGTCGCTACACATCCACTGCAACGACACTGCAGGAGAGTGGACGCTGGTTGGTGATGATGGACCGAACGTCACCGTGACCCGTGAGCATGCCAAGGGTGACGCCGCTGTTCGGGGTCAGGCCGAAGAGCTCCTGTTATGGATCTGGGGTCGCCCTGGCGAGGTCGAAATGTTCGGCGATGTCGAAGTTGCTGCGACCTGGCGGGCGCTCGCACCATGACCACCAAACCAATCCTTGACCTCGACTTCGTCCGCTCGCAGTTTCCTGCGTTCGACGAGCCTTCGCTCGATGGGTGGGCGTTCTTCGAAAATGCTGGTGGCTCCTACGCTGCTCGCCAGACGATCGACCGACTGCACGAGTACTACACAAAAACAAAGGTCCAGCCATACGGTCCGTACCCAGCGTCGGCCACTGCTGGTCAGCAGATGGACGACGCGTACGTACGCCTTGCCGGTGTGTTGAACGTTGGTGCGGATGAAGTGCACATTGGACCTTCGACGTCGCAGAACACATACGTGCTCGCACATGCCTTCCGTCAGTTGTGGACGGAGGGCGACGAGATCATCGTGACCAACCAGGACCACGAGGCGAATTCGGGTGTCTGGCGTCGTCTCGCCGAGACCGGCATCACGGTCCATGAATGGTCGGTCGATTCCGAGAGCGGGATGCTCGACGTGGCCAAACTCTCGGACCTTATGTCAGACCGCACGAAGCTCGTGGCGTTTCCGCATTGCTCAAACATCGTGGGCCACGAGAACCCTGTTTCTGACATCTGTGCAATCTTGCGCACGGCCGGTGTCGTGAGCGTCGTCGATGGCGTCTCGGCGGCACCACATGGTCTTCCTGATGTCACTGCGCTCGGTGCCGATATCTATCTTTTCTCGGCGTACAAAACGTTTGGACCACATCAGGGCGTCATGACGGTGCGCCGCGACGTGTGCGATTCGCTCCCCAATCAAAGCCACTTCTTCAACGATGGGGAGATTCACAAACGTCTTGTTCCTGCCGGACCCGACCATGCCCAAGTCGCGGCGATGAACGGCGTGGTCGACTACATCGATGCGGTGCACGAAGCCCACTTCGATGACGGCGCTCCCCCAGACGAGCGAGGGCGTCGCGTCCACGATCTGATCACGGCCCATGAGCGAATGTTGCTCGGGCCGCTTGTCGATTTCCTCGACAGCCGCGGCGGCCTTCGGATCCTCGGCCCGACGACACTCGAGACGAAAGTGCCCACCGTCGCCGTTGTTCCGGCGGGCAACCCACACGACGTGGCTGCTGCGCTCGCCGAACACAAAGTGATGGCCGGAGCGGGCGACTTTTACGCTGTGCGATTGATCGAAGCAATGGGAGTGCCTGCCGATCCGGGTGTGCTCCGTCTGAGCTTCGTGCATTACACGTCGCCGTCCGAGGTCGACCAGCTCATCACAGCGCTCGATCAATCTCTGTAGCGCTGTCGACGCCCGTTACCATCTCTGAATGCGCTCTCGCCGGTGGTCTGTTCGAATCGTGTTGCTTTTGGTGGTGTCACTCGGCCTATTGAGCGCATGTGGCGGAGGTGACGAGGGCACCGACGACCAGGCAACCTCGGACGTCGACTCAACTCCAGCAACCCTCGATGAAGTCGTCACCCCGGCCGAAGCAACAACAACCACCACAGCGCCGACAACAACAACAACCACCACCACAGAGGCTCCACCAGAAGAACTCGACCTGATCGGCTTGGGTGAGTTCGCCGTCGGCGTCACGACTGTCACGATCGACGAAGACTCCGACCGCCCACTCACCGTCGATGTGTGGTTCCCGATCGATGACGAGACAGATCGCACCAAGGCCGAATACACGTTTTTCCCGGGCATCTTCTACCGATCGCCCAATGCAGTTGATGCAGAGCTCGACGAGATTTCGGTAGGTGGCCCCTTCCCGCTGATCCTGTACTCACACGGCAGCGGAGGCCAACGCTTCATCCACTCGAACTACACCGAAACCCTGGCAAGCCACGGACACATCGTGATCTCTGCAGATCACACCGGGAACACCCTCATCGAGTCGCTCGTGGGAGCCGGTGGCGACCTCGTCAGCTCGGCCTCAGCGCGTCCAGGCGATATCGACAGCCTCCTCGACGCAGCGTTAGGTACCGAACAGGACACGACGCTAAGCCAAGCGCTGGCTCCCTCGCTCAGCGATGATCCAGTTGTCATCACTGGCCATTCTCTTGGTGGATTCACGTCATACGCATCGATTGCGGGCCTAGAGACCGACAACATCACGGTCCCCGCCGACGAACGATTGGGAGCTGTCATCGCGCTTGCCCCAGCAGCAGCTGAAGAGCTGCTGCCAGACGACGTTCTCGGGCGCGTTGACGTCCCGCAGCTGATCATCGTCGGGAGCGACGACAAGACGACTCCGGTGGATCCAAATGTCGAACGGTTATGGGCGCTGACCGGCGGATCGCCGACCTATCGGGTCGAACTCCAGGCTGGAGAACACCTGACCTTTACCGACATGTGCGACTACGTGACTTTTCTCCCCGAACTTGGAACGGTTCCCGATTTCATCACCACCGAGCTCGACAACCGAACGGTCAACGCGTGCTCACCTGAGGACATGCCGATCGCTCGTGCTCAGGAACTCACCAACACATTCGCCATTCGGTTCCTCGACGAGTTCTACGACGGCGAGCCGTTCATCGACCCAGAGTTCGAGATACTGCCCAACGACATCGTGTTTGACGCCCGCTGAAACAAACGTGCGGGTTCGGCTCAGACGTCGTCGCCCGATGCGGCCAAATCGAGGAGCACGGTGGCTCGTGCCTGGGTGGGCAATGTGGCTGGGATCGACGGGTCGTTGTCGAGAAACTGCTGCACCGCATCCAGCTTCGATGCACCCCCGACAACCCACAAGAGTTCCTTTGCACGATCGAGCACCGGCCAGGTCAGGCTCATTCGACGGCGGCCCTGGTACTCACCCGTGAGTGCAACGTCGACCTCGTCGACGTCGAGAATCGGATCGTTGGGGATGAGAGAAGCCGTATGTCCATCGCTCCCCATTCCGAGCTGGATGAGATCGAATACGACAGGGCTCCCCGCGATCGAATCGAGAGACGCCCCATAATCAGCCGCGGCTGCGACTGGATCGTCAGCCGTGACAGGCATCAGCCACAACCCAGCGGGTTTGTTCAGCCGACGGAAGTTCTCGGTAAGCAAAGCTTCGTCGAGCATCGTGGCGTTGCGGTCGGGGTCACCATCCGGAGCGAGCCGCTCATCGACTTGAAACAGGTGTGTGCGGCTCCAGTCGAGGTCGCGACGTTCGCTCAGTAACTCGAGCATCCGCCGTGGAGTTGTCCCTCCCGAGACGGCCCATACGAACAATCCCCGCTCGTCGATGGCGACCGCAGCTGAAGCCACGAGCACGTCGACGGCCCGTTGTGCAAGCGCCTCGGCATCGGCCAGAATCTCGACGTTCATGCGCAGGCCGAACCCGCAGTCCGCGGCGCAACTCGATCGGCCTCCACCGGGCCCCATGTACCCGCTGCGTAGGGAAGGACAGGTGTCGAGCGTTCGAGTATCGGCTCAACAATCCGCCAGGCTTCCTCTACTCCATCTTGGCGAGCAAAGAGCCGTTCGTCGCCAACCAACGCATCAGCGATGAGCCGCTCGTATGCCTCTGGACCGTCGCCGCCGAGCGCCTCTTCATAGTCGACGCTCATGTCCACATCATCGCTGACCATGGCGAGACCTGGGACCTTTGCCTGCATCGTGAGGGTGATTGCGACATCGGGCTTCATACGAAACCGCAACCTATTGGGCTCGGGACAGACGTCGGACTCCGAGAACAACATCCTTGGCGGCTGCTTGAACACCACGACGGCCTCGGTCACGGTCTCAGCCATCGCCTTTCCTGCGCGGATGTGGAACGGCACACCCGCCCAGCGCCAGGATTCAATCTCGAGCGTCATCGCGGCAAACGTCTCGGTGTCCGATCCCTCGGCAACACCTTTCTCGTCGAGATACCCCTCGACCTGGCCGCGGACGACCATTGCCGGATCGAGCTGTTTGATCGCCTTGAGGACTTTGACCTTCTCGTCACGTAACGCCGCCGGGTCCTGGCTTGCCGGTGGTTCCATAGCCATGAGTGCAACCATCTGCAACAGGTGGTTCTGGACGACGTCGCGGATCGCCCCGACTTCGTCGTAGAACGCTCCGCGGCCCTCGAGGCCGAAGGCCTCGCACATCGTGATGGTCACCGACTCGACATGATGACGATTCCACACCGGTTCGAGCATTGCGTTCGCGAATCGAAACACCATCAGGTTCTGCACTGGCTCTTTGCCGAGAAAATGATCGATGCGAAAGATCTGCGTTTCGTCGAGATGTTTGTGCAGCGTGTCGTTCAGGTCCTGTGCCGATGCGAGGTCACGTCCGAACGGCTTTTCGACCACGACTCGGCCACGGTCGGTCATGCCAACACTTGCCAACCCTTCGACGACGTCATCAAACAGGAACGGCGGAATCGCGAGAAAGGAAACCGGCACCTCAGCGCCATCCGTAAGTTCGGCGACCTTCGACCACGTGTTCTCATTGGTGTAGTCACCGGCGAGATACCGAATATGACCGCACAGCGCTTCGAGGGCCTCCTCATTGACGTCGTCTCCAACGCTCGCCCTGATCGACTCGCGCGCACGTTCTCTCAGCTGCTCGTCGTCCCATTCCGACCGGGCAATCCCCACGATGGGAACGTCGAGCCGTCCCTCCACCGTAAGTTCATACAGCGCAGGAAAGAGCTTCTTTCGTGCAAGATCGCCAGTTGCGCCGAACAAAAGAAAGGCATCGGCGGGGGAATGGTCACGAGACAAGGTTCAGTCCTTCTTCTCGTGGTGGCCGCCAAATTCTTTGCGCATTGCCGAAATAACCTTGTTGGAGAAATCTGCATTCCCGCGGCTTGAGAAACGGTCGAAGAGTGACGACGTGATCGTCGCTGCAGGCACGCCCAGCTCGATGGCTGCTTGGACGGTCCAGCGCCCCTCGCCCGAATCTGACACACGGCCCTGAAACTCATCGAGTGCAGGATCGACCGCAAGAGCATGGGCCGTCAGGTCGACCAGCCAGCTGCTGATTACCGAACCACGTCGCCACACCTCGGCGATTGCAGCAGTGTCCATGTCGTACTGGTAATACTTCGGGTCGCGAAGCGGTGTCGTCTCTGCATCAGCGACCCGTTCGGCCTTGCCAGCGCCCGACGCTTCGAGGATGCCGAGCCCCTCGGCCACCGCGGCCATCATGCCGTACTCGATCCCGTTGTGGACCATCTTCACGAAGTGCCCGGCGCCGTTCGGGCCGCAGTGCAACCAGCCGACCTCTCCGGGACGTAATGGCCCGCCGTCGTCGAGCGTACGTGGAGCCGAATCGACGCCCGGGGCCAGCGTGTCGAGAAGGGGCACAATGTGCGCGACGGCGTCATCCTCGCCGCCGACCATCATCGAGAAACCGCGCTCGAGGCCGTACACCCCACCGCTGGTGCCGATGTCGATGTAGTGAATGTCGCGTTCGGCCAGTTCCTCGGCCTTATCGACGTCGTCCTGCCACATCGAGTTGCCGCCATCGATGATGATGTCGCCGGCCTCGAAATATTCGGCCACGGCGTCAACCGTCTGACCAGCGAAGGCAGCCGGCACCATCACCCAGGCAACACGTGGAGTTGAGAGGGCAGCAGCGAATTCCTCCAGCGAGTGTGCGCCAACTGCACCTTCGGCAGCAATGGCGTCGACGGGTTCAGGATTGACGTCATAGGCAACTGCCTCATGTCCGTCGAGCATTGCTCGTCGAACGAGCCCCGCTCCCATTCGTCCAATGCCGACCATTCCAAACTGCATGTGCTTCGCCCTCTGACTCATCGGCCCGACCGCTCGGACCCCTCGGTAGTCGACACCATCATTGCCGCACCGACCGCGGAATTGTCGCGTTTCGGACCATCGATTGCGATGAAGTGGCGAATCGACCAGCCTTGGCCTGATGTACGTGTCACTTCGATGTCCAATTACACGCGACACCCATGACGACATCGGGGTGATGGGCGAGGTCGTCGGCGTCGAACTCTTCGCGCTCGGCGCAACGGCGCTCGGCCAAGAAGAACTACCCGATGGTCAGATCGTGCTCATTGCTGGGTACGAGAACGAAGCCGATGCGAAGCAGGCGCGGGCCTCTCTCGCGAAGACGTATCCGTCGATGCTCGACAACATGACCATCGAGATCGATGATGCAGAGTGGACAACCGCGCAGCGCGCCGGCCTACGACCGACGCAGATCGGGTCGTGGTCAATTCGAGCGCCCTGGCATGTGCAACCCACAGATACCGACGCCAGACACGACATCGTCATCGACCCCGGGGTTGCGTTCGGACACGGTGCGCACCCCTCGACGGTTCTGGCCATCGAACTTTTCCTGCGCACCGCTCAGCCGTCAGATCGTCTGATCGATGTGGGAACCGGCACGGCGGTGATCGCGATCATTGCGGCTCGGTCGGGCATGCGGGTCGAGGCGATCGAGTCAGATCCGGCAGCCGCCGAGGTGGCGTCGTTGAACATTGCCAGGAACGCGACGCCTCCCTATGACGATGTCAACGAGCTGATCACGCTCCGCGTCGGAGATGCAGCGGAGATGGCTCGGCCGAACGACAGCGCCCTTGTCGTCGCGAATGTGACACTCGATGTGCAGCGCTACATCGCCCCAATCGTGTGCTCCGCACGGACCGTCATCCTCTCGGGGCTTCTGTGCCGTCAGGTTGCTGAAGCCGCGAGTTTGTATCCAGATCATGAGTGCCGGACGATTCGAACTCACGGTGAGTGGGCGAGCGCTAAACTTGTGCGTCCCAAACGGCTGGACACTGCGTCGACAAGCTAGATTTCTGCGGCAAATCTCATCGGAAACCGCCTCGGGCCGAAAGGAGCACGGCATGGCGCAAGACTCAAAGACCGACGGCTATTACCCCATTCGGTGGAAGATCGCCGACGCGGTGGAAGACATCTTCGTCTTGCATCGATCGAAGGCAATCGGTGTGATTGCGCTCATCGGGCTTGCATTCATCCTGTTTGGATTTCTGTTACTCGGGTGGGGTGGCGCAAATTCTCAAACCGACACGGCAAGCCCCGACTCGCCCAACACGTCGACAGAGCCAATCGATGATGCAGATGATGCCGAAGATGGCTCCAACACCTCGGCTCCCACGACGGCGGCGCCTCAAACAACTGCCCCAACGACGTCTTCGTCAGCCGCTCCCGCAACAACGGAGACCACCACCGCTGCACCGACCACAACCATCGCAACATCTGCACGAGCGGCGGCGACCAATCAACAACTGGCCGCGACTGAGGCGGGACGAGTCGTCGAGCTCTCGACGACGTCGATCAAACTCGTCGGTGGCCTCACGAGTGACTCCGATGCTGATGAGGTACTGGATCTCGTCGAATCGTTCTTCCCTGGCATCGTCGTCGAAGATCTCCAAGTCGTGGACCCCAGCTTCAGCGATACAGAGACGTGGAAATTTCGACTGTCCGCCCCAGACCTCTTCGCATACAACAGGGACAATCTAAATGCGACCTACCTCCCGCTCATCGACCAGCTCGCCGAGGCTGCGGTACTTGCGGGCACGTGGACCATCGAAGTGAGCGGGCACACCGATGCCTCCGGACCGTCGCCAGGCAACCAACGTTTGAGCGAAGGGCGAGCCCAATCAGCTGCGCAACGGTTGGTCACCCAAGGTGTCTCTGCGGTTCAGGTCACCTCGATCGGCCGGGGCGAGGACGAACCTGTCGCGACGAACGACACCGAAGAAGGAAAGCTCGCAAACAGGCGAGTCGAGTTCTTGGTCACCCCCTAGATCACTCGCTGACGCGCTTCGCCCACGATCACTCGCTGACGCGCTTCGCCCACGATCACTCGCTGACGCGCTTCGCCCACCAGTCATCAAGTCGACGTTCCAGTTCCTCGCGCTCGAGGCTTCCCTCGGAGCGCTTCAGCTCAAGGAGCATCCGAACCGCTTCTCCGACTGCGCGGCCGGGAGGAATGTCGAGATATTCCATGACGGCTGCACCGTCCATGTCGGGGCGCTCCGCCGCTCGGCGATCGGCTTCGGCAAGCTCTGCGATTCGGCGCTCGAGATCATCCATTGCCTCCTGAATCCCTTGCAGCTTTCGCGCATTGCGGGTTGTGCAATCGCAACGAATGAGGTGATTGAGATCACCGAGGAGCGGGCCAGCTTCTCTCGCATACCTGCGAACGGCTGAATCGGACCATCCGTCGGAGTAACCCTTGAAGCGTCCCGACATCCGCACGAGTTCGGTGACCTCCTCGACCAGTGTCTCGTCGAAACCCAACGCGTCGAGCCGCTTTCGAGTCATCCGAGCGCCGACAGCCTCGTGGTGTCGGAAGGTGACGCCTTCATCGTCGATGCGGCGAGTGCGAGGTTTGCCCACGTCGTGAAAGAGCGCGGCGAGGCGAATAGTCAGATCCGGCCGCGTCTTCGCAGTGACCGCAACCGTGTGAGAAAGCACATCCTTGTGGCGATGAATCGGATCCTGCTCCATCCGAAGCAACGAGAGTTCAGGCGCAATGTCGTCCATGCGGCCCGAGTCAAAAATGCGCCAGAGAGAGTCCGTGGGGTCGTCGGGGCCCAACGATTCGATCAAATCTTCTGCTTCAGGATTTGTTGCCACGGCAGGAAGGATAGCGAGGACCAATTATTCTTCTCCAGGTGCACGACGACGAACAACAACCAACTCCCCCAGCGCCGAGGACACCTCCGGCTCCAACTGGGGCGCCGGCGGACCCCATAAACCCGCCGACGAGCTCGACGGACAACCCAATTGCGGTCGCTGGCCTCGTCGTTGCGCTGCTCGCTCTGATCCTCTCGATCATCGTGATCGGAGGACTGATCGCGTTCGTGAGTTTCACACTGTGCATCATTGGTCTGCGCAGATCGAAGACGCTCGGGCGCGGCCGAGGTCTAGCAATCAGCGGAATCGCTCTGTCGGTACTGGCGCTCTTGGCATCTGGCGCGGCACTCGCAATCATCATCGTGACTCTCAACGGTGGTGACGAGATCACTCGAAACGGCATCATTACCACCTCGACCAATACTGAATTTGCGCCGCAAGACGACCTCGCATCCGTCAACTGCAGCTCCTCGGCCGGTGGTGACCTCCCGCTCGCGATCATCACCTTGGAGAACAAGAGCCCGGGGCGCAGCGTGTACGGAGTAACCGTTGAATGGGACACACCGTCGGGAGTGGTCGAGGGCGAGGTCAGCAGTGACTACATCGACGCTGGTGCAACAGCAGAGCTCCGATTGTTCGAGCGGTCGTCATCGGGGATCCCTGACACCTGTCGAGTGACTCGCATCGAGCGCTCTGGGTTTCGCCTCCTGGGCTAGAAATTATCTCGCTGTCGTTTCGACAGAGCGAAACACTCCCACTACGGTCATCTCCGCACGGGTGGAGACCGGGGCCTCGAAGACGAGGTCAAACGTGTCAATTCAAACGCTAAATGTGGTGTCAGAGCTCCATCGTCCAATGGACTATGACCAGGCTCTTGCTTGGTTCAACGGCATCTTGAGTGGCGACGACTGGGCCATGCGCGACAGCGTCGAAGTTGTGTCAGACCAAGGTCTGCGCACTCTCCATCTCACTGTGTGGGGTAGCCGTTGGACGCTTGAGATCGATATCGAAGAGTCGAGAACACTCGGCGGTGTCATCGTCAGCGCACGTGTCAAGGATCCCGCCGTGGGTCACGTACTCCCCGAACTCACCGGCCTCGCCAACGCCCTTGTGCCGTAGTTCCCGCTCGTTCCTCGCTCCCGGCAATCGCACATTCGCCTTCGGCTCGGTGTGCTCTGCGGCTGCGCCAGAGGCGCCTTTCCGTCGTTCGTCCCTCACTCCTGGGGTGCTGGCGGGTGTACGTGCCTATACATGCTCACGCGTTCAGCTGGCCCCAGCTCCGCTGTCGCCGCTGGACCAGACCAACAGGCGTGCCTATACGCACGGAGGGACGCCAGCGCGTGCGGGAGCGAGGGACGAGCGACCAGGCACCGCCTCGGGCGCAGCAGCCGAGCATCGAGGAGCGCAGCGACGGATTGCGACCGCTGGAGCGAGGAACGAGCGGGAAACCTAGAACGTCACCGTCTCATCGAAGACGAGGCCGGCCTCGAGTGTGCGATGGACCGGACACTTCTTTGCAATTTCCTCGAGTCGTGCCCGTTGCTCATCATCGAGGTCTCCATCCATGTAGATCTCGGAGGTCACGCTGTGCATGAAACCGGCTGCGTCGTCGTCGCAGTGCGCGCAGTCATCGGAGTGAATCCGGTCATAGGTGTAGGTCGCGGAGACAGAGTGCAACGTCCAGCCTTTTCGTTTGCAGTAGAAGGAGATGGTGATGCAGGTGCACGCGCCAAGCGCTCCCAGCGGCATCTCGTACGGATTGGGACCCGTGTCGGTTCCGTC
>RCNE010000603.1_pt1 | contig 19363 bp, 19 predicted proteins | sample 2041361 | NCBI WGS metagenome assembly RCNE01 (sample SAMN09708229, study PRJNA481090) | Marine sediment metagenome, whole genome shotgun sequencing project.
TGACATTCCGACGCGACGTGCCAGATCGTTCCGGAGATCGGTCCGCAATATGGTCGCGCTACGTTCTGTGGCGTCTTCAGCCCGGCCATAGAGACGACCCACAGCGTCGACATACGTCGAGCTCGGAAGCTCGATCGGGATCGGCTCGAGTATCGGCGAACCAAGTCGTCGCCCTCGGGCAAAGGCATAAAGAAGAAAGGCTCCGGCAAGACCAACAAGAAGGGCGATCACCCGCGTGGGCACAAGATCAAACAGCGTGTCCTCGCCAGCGCCGACCGGGTTCCCGTCATCATCGACTGGACCGCCACCACCGAGTGCAGCTGCTGGTGGTCCCGACAGAAATCCGACCGTTGGTTCCTCGTCCAGGCGAATCAACCGAGCTGCGAGTGCGCCGTTGTCAGCGTCATCGAGTGCTCGATTGAAGAACAGTCCCATCGATGCCAGCCGAACGATCTGGCCCTGGCCACGCCGACGCAGAACAACAACTGCCTGTCCCGACTGACCGAAACACGATTCATCCGTGGGATCGGCATCGACCGGCGAATGCGCCAGGGGCCGCACCTCGGTCAGTGCCGACAGCACATCGAGCGTGCACAGACCGCGCTCCACCCGAACATCATCGTCATCGACGAACGATGTGCTGCCGAGCGGACCTTCGGGGATGTCGACCCCGGTAATCAGCGTGCCACCGGCGTCGACCCAGGCGAGCAGCGGCGCGTAGTTGTCTTCGGTCTGGTCGTCTTCGCCGGTGACCACGGAGAACACGTCGTCGTACGCCGGCGTTGCCAGGATCGCCACGGCGATCTCTGGTCCCGGATTTCCAACGTCGAGTTCGGTCTGTCCCCCGCTCTCCTCGATGAAGAGGCTGAGACCAAGAAGCCCGTTGGGGCCGGTTCCATTGGGGTCGGCAAATCCGCCGATGTTGCTCGAATCCTGTCCAGCGAAGGCAATGGCAACCACTGCGGCGGCCATCGCCAGCAGACCGACCCAAAGGAGTGGTGATGCCCCGCCTTGTCGTGGCGCCGTCACGATGATGTTCCGGCGAGCGACAGCGATGAAAGCAACACTTCAATCTTCGCAACGTCGGACTCATCGACGTCGAAATCACTGTAGAACGCTCGCTCAAAGGACGCCGCTCCGTCGTTGTATGCAGCAAGCAACGCTGGTCTGCGGCGCTCGACGGCGGTCGCGAAGTCGCCGGTCGTTGCTCCAGCGACCTCACGTGCGATGTTCGCGTCGATCAGCCCAAAGACGCAGAGGCGGAATCCCGCGATGACCGCCGACCGCCAATCTCCCGCTGCTCGATGACGCGAGAGTTCGGCTCGAAGCTCTTCGGGCGCAACGATCTCATCAAAGACGACGCGGGTTCCCGGGGTGTCCTCGGTCTCTGGTTTTGGGACCCGACCCATAAATGCCTTGATGACTGCGAGGATCAAGACGACCGCGGCAGCACACAACAAAACGATCGCCAGGACACTGCCTGCGGCCCCACCAGATCCACCGAAGATGTTGCCGAACAGCCAGCCGATGAAATCACCGACCTCTTCGAGTACGCGGTTCACCGCCCGGCTGAAAAACCCGGGCTCGCGCGCCGGCAAGAACTCGCTGCGCAACAGAATTTCGTCGGCGAGATCGTTGGCTTCGTCATTGGAGAGGTCAGCCACCGAAGTCAGCTCGTTTCGCGGACGAAGCCACCGACGTCGCCGTCGACCTCGAATAGGCGCGGGACATCGCCATGTCGAGATCGATACCCTCTCGACGAACTCGCAGGTCGAGGTACAACACGGTTGACGATGCGGCAACGAATGCTGTGGCGACAACTGCAGCGAGGAGATCGGCTACACCGGCGGTGAGCCAGAGCGGCAACTGCAACAATTCGAGCCCGAGAAACGACGGCGCGAACTCGATCACGAGACGCATGATCACCGCACCAATACCAGCGAGGGAGTACACGGCCAACGTATGACCAAATTTCGATGAAACCAGGCTGGCGCTTCGCCGAAGCGCAACGATGGGCCCCGCCTTCTCTGCTCCAATGATCGGTGCGGTGACGATGAGGAAAACCCCGACGATGACACCGCCGATTCCCAACGTGGCGAGTACGCCTCCAAATTCGAGCGCGTGCACGATGAACCAGGCAGCGACGATGGCGGGAGATCGTTTGATCGAGGCGAGAAGAAGATCAGCGGCGGTCACGGCGCGACCCGAATACCACGATGCGACAAGTTCCCCATAGATCGATGCGACGGTGAAGAGCGCGACCGACTCGAGAATCACGGTGATGGCTGCCGCTGCGACCGCCCCGGGCTGGCTGAGATTGCCAACGAAAATATCGATCAGCTGATCGGGTCGAGCGTCGCGAAGTGGCGACCCGGGCATCGCCGCAGCGATGAGCCGAAGCGGAATTAACACGATGAGAGCTATGCCGAGCAGGAGGCCCGGTTGGATTCGCAGGAACGTGATCGCCTCGTCGAAAATCGCCAAGGGAGAGCGCGCGAGGAGGGGCGGGAGCTCTTCTGCGGTCGGGACGCGAAGCGGCCGCCGCGTCGCTGCGCTGGATTGCAGTCCGGTCACTGCGCCATTCTTAGTCGGTGACAGACCCCTTCATACAGATGGTTCCGGAACCGATTGACGATTTCGGGCCCGATCGATACGGCGAGAGCTTCGCCGATGTCTACGACGAGTGGTACAACGACGTGTCCGATGCCGAAGCCACCGCCACGTTTCTCGATCGGTTCGGCGAGCACCAGAAGGTTCTCGAACTCGGCGTCGGAACCGGGCGCCTTTCGACGCCGATTGCCCAGCACGGTCATACCGTCGTGGGCATCGACGCCTCTCGCTCCATGCTCGAACGTTTCCGCCATGTCGAACGCTCGACAGCGGTAGGAGGCGACATGGCGCACCTGCCATTCGACGCAGGTCGTTTCGACACCGTGCTCGTCGCGACCAACACGTTGTTCAACCTGCACACCGAGGCGGCACAAGCAACATGTCTGACCGAATGCCGGCGCGTGCTTCGCCTCGGAGGCCGTCTCGTCGTCGAGGCAATGGTGCCAGCTCCGCCCGACCCGGCCCTCGATCGGCTCGTCACGACGAGGTCGATCGGAATCGATCAGGCCGTGTTGACCGCGACGATCCGAGATGCCGGTCAACAGGTGATCACCGGTCAGCACATCCAGATCACCGAGCGGGGAATCCGGCTCCGACCATGGAAGATTCGCTACACGACTCCCCCACAGCTCGATCTCCTCGCCCAGGACGTCGATTTCCGGCTGGGGAGCCGCTTCGACGACTGGGAGGGAACTCCTTGGTCAGAGTCGAGCTCGTCCGCAGTCAGTGTGTATGTGGCCGTGTGAGCTTGTTCACTCACCGACGTCGAGCGACGTAAGGCGTTCGAACACGAAGGCGGGTGGTCGAACGGGCTTTCCCGTCCGGTCGGTGACAGCCACGGTGACCTCAGCGGTCGCGATCAGTTCGTCGCCGCGTCGGATCTCTTGATGCCATTGCGTTGATGCACGACCAAACACGCCAACACCAGTGTAAATCGTGAGATCGTCACCCGCCGTGGCTGCTCGGCGAAAGCGCACAGCGATTTTGGTGACCACGAACTGCAGGCCATCTGCTTTCAGGCCATCGAGCCCGAGGGCGACGGCATCGAGTGCGTCCACCCGACCAATCTCGAAGTACGTGACGTACATCGCATGGTTCACATGGTCATACGGGTCGAGCTCGTGGAATCGAACCCTGTGCGGGGTCATGTGCGAAGGCATCCCTGACCGTACCCTGGGAGCATGGTCGCCATCACCGTTGAAACCGTCCTCGATGCTCCACCAACCGTCGTGTGGTCCGACGTGCGGAACATCTCGACGCACGCGCAATGGATGCACGACGCCGAATCGATCTGGTTCACCTCTGCCGAGATCGAAGGCGTCGGCACGTCGTTCGAGTGCGAGACAAAGGTCGGACCGGTTCGTTTGACCGATGTGATGGAGATCACCGAATGGGTCGACAACGAAGCAATGGGTGTTCGTCACTCAGGTGTTGTCACCGGCGAAGGAATGTTCACGCTGACCGCGCTGCCCGACGAACAAACCTTGTTCAGATGGGCTGAAGAACTGTCATTTCCGTGGTGGCTCGGCGGGCCCGTCGGCGAACCGTTCGGATCGATCGTGCTGAAGTGGATCTGGAAGCGCAACCTGCAGAATCTCAGCGACCGCTACCGAAATGGCGCGGTAACCACCTGAGGATGCGGCCACGTACCGAAAGTTAGAAGATCGGGTTCGGCCACGTCGAGGCAGCCCACAGCGCTGCACCGAAGAGCAATACGCCGAGTCCAATCGTGACAGCGAGCTGTTCCTTGACACCCTGAAGAATCGGTCCGTCGCCTTGGTTCATTCCGAAGTAGACGGCGCCCAAGGCAAGTCCGACCAAGAAACCTCCAGCGTGGGCCCAGAGGCTCACGAACGGCAAGAAGCTGATGAACAGGTTGATCATCAACACGCGACCAAGGCCCGATTGTTTTAGCCCGATGCCGCGACTGCGGAGAGCGAGCACGACGAGGCCGAGCAAACCAAAGATGGCACCAGAAGCTCCAAGGCCGGACTGGCGCGGGTCGAAGAGGATCGCGAGAAACGATCCACCGATGAGCGAAGCCATGTAGGCCGCGGCGAACACTTTTGGACCGAGCGAGCGCTCGAGCATTCGACCCAGGCTCCACAGCGCAAACATATTCATGCCGAGGTGGATGGCACTGACGTGCCCGAACCCTCCCGTGATCACTCGCCATGGCTCGTTGAGCTGATCGATGAACAGCCCGTTGACCACGAGATCGTTGACGTCGCGAGCCCCAGACGCATTAAAAGCCAAGAAGACCAACACGTTGATCCCGATGATCGCCTTGGTCACGATGGGGTCGTTTCCAGGCAAAGTCGCCGCGGTGTAGACCTTCTGTTTCGAGCTCTTGGTGCACTCGGGGCAATGGACGCCGACGGAAGCGTTGTGCATGCACTCGGGGCAGATCTTGCGGTCACACCGCTGACAGGTCACTCCCGATGGTCGATCAGGGTGCCGGTAGCACACGTCTTCGACTGGTGCGTCTGTTGGTTCGGCGTCGTGGGGGTCGGTGGCACTCATATAGGTCTCAAGCATCGACGGTAGCCCGTTCATTCCAAGTTTCGCTAGCAGCTGGGGGTACCGTCTCTTCGATGGCTGAGAACACCCCCTCGCTCCCTGACAACTTGATCGAGCGCCTGACCGCGCTCGCGCAGGTGCCGCAGCTTCTTGTTGCGACCGATTACGACGGCACGATTGCGCCGATCGTCAACAATCCAATGAGTGCTGTGCCAGCGCGTGAGACGTCGGTCGCCTTGCGAAGTCTCGCCAACCTCGACCAAACCGAGGTCGGCATCATCTCCTCGCGAGCGCTGCGCGACCTGGCTGCGCTGAGTCGCCTGCCAAGCGAGATTCATCTCGTGGGAAGTCACGGAAGCGAGTTCGATGTTGGGTTCGCGCTGCAGATGGATGCTGCGACGCAGGCACGACGCGATGCCCTCGGCGAGTCCCTCTCGACGATCTGTCGGAAGTATCCCGGCACCAGCCTCGAGCAGAAGCCAGCATCGGTTGCCTTTCACACTCGAAACGCCGACGTCGCTGGAATCGCAGACGCAATCACCGAGGTGAAAGCGTTGGCAGCGAGCGACAAAATGCTCACCTACCGAGCCGGGAAGATGGTCTACGAGGTCGGCGTCATGCAGACCAACAAAGGCAAGGCGCTCGAGACCCTTCGGTCGAATCTGTCGGCCACCGCGGTGTTGTTCGTCGGCGATGACACCACCGATGAGGATGCCTTCGCGACACTTGGCGGCCCAGACATCGGGGTGAAGGTCGGAGACGACGAAACGGTCGCCGAGTTTCGGATCGGCGGCACCAGTGACGTCGCACTGCTCCTGGAAACACTCTGCAGTCTCCGTTCCGATTGGTTGGCGGGGGCCGGTTTGGTGCCGATCGAACAACACAGTCTCCTCTCGGACCAACGAACCGCGGCGATCGTCACTCCCGACGCGCGGATCACGTGGTTCTGCGCTCCCCGGCTCGACGACGCGGCGATCTTCGCTGAGCTCCTCGGCGGACCGACCGCCGGGTACTTTTCCGTGCGAAATGCCGATGGCCGGCCTCCCAGCCTGCAGCGATACTCGGGCAGCACCTTGATCCTCGAAACGATCTGGCCGGACGTCACCGTGACCGACTACCTCGACGTCTCCGATGGCCGTCCGACGCTCCTCGCGGGCCGCAGCGATCTCATTCGTCATCTGAGTGGTTCGGGCAAGGCCGCGGTCGAGTTCGCGCCGCGCCTCGACTTTGGGCGATTCGCGACGCAACTGGAGATCCGCAACGACGGACTTGAAGTCATAGGTGCACGCGACTTGATCGTGCTTCGCTCACCCGGGGTCGAGTGGACACTCGAACAGACTGGTCAGCACCAAACGGCGTTCGCCACCATCGACCTGTCGAACGGACCGGTCACCCTCGAGCTGCGCGTCGGCACAGCAAATCTTCGCGCCGAAGCTGCGGAGAGTCGGAAGCGAAATCTCACGCGGCGATTCTGGGGAGATTGGGCCGATCGTCTCGAACTCCCAAAGGAAGCCTCCGAGCAGGTTCGCCGCTCAGCGCTGGTCCTCAAGGCGCTCGTCTACGGCCCGAGTGGCGGAATCGCTGCAGCGGCGACCACGAGTCTTCCCGAACACATCGGCGGCATCCGCAACTGGGACTATCGTTATTGCTGGCTGCGCGACGCTGCGTTCAGTGCAGCTGCTCTCGTGCGACTGGGGAGCCACGAGGAAGCAATGGACTACCTCGACTGGGTGCTGCGAGTTCTCGACGCTGGCGACGGACAGCCGGAACGACTCAATCCGCTGTATGCACTCGATGGCGGCAAGTTGCCTCCAGAGGCCGACATCACCGAGCTCTCTGGTTACGGCGGTTCGCGCCCGGTCCGGGTCGGCAATGCTGCAGACAATCAGGTGCAGCTCGACGTGTTCGGCCCAATTGTCGACCTCGTTCATCTGCTGGGACAACGGGGCGCACCTTTGTCGTCTCGCCATTGGCGGCTCGTCGAAGAAATGGTCGGTGCAGTCGAGCTGCGCTGGACCGAACCCGATCATGGCATCTGGGAGATTCGCTCCGCGCCGCGTCATCACGTGTATTCGAAGGTCATGTGCTGGCTCACTGTCGACCGGGCCATTGCGATTGCCAAGGATGTGTTCGACCGCGAACGGCCAGAATGGCACGACCTTCGGGACACGATTGCGGCGGACATCTTCGAAAACGGCTGGAACGACGCAGTCCAGTCGTTCACCAGCGCGTATGAGGGCACCGATCTCGACGCTTCGGTGTTGATGGTCGGCATGAGCGGGCTGGTCGCAGCCGATGATCCGCGGTTCGCCGCCACCGTGCGCGCCGTTGAAGCCCAGCTGCGCGAGGGACCCACCGTCTATCGATATCACCACGAAGACGGCCTCCCGGGTGCCGAGGGCGGGTTCCATCTGATGACCTCGTGGATGATCGATAGCTACTCCATGCTCGGCGAACATGAAGAGGCGCACAGCCTGTTTCGCAAGTTGCTCGCGACCGCTGGTGATACCGGGCTACTCGCCGAGGAGTATGACCCTGTCGCCTGTCGTTCGCTCGGCAACCACCCGCAGGCATACAGCCACCTTGGCGTCATCAACAACGCCCTCCGCCTCAGCGCCGAGTAATCGAAGGCGCGAAGCGCCTCGCCGATCCGACTACCAATATTCTTCGAAGTGGATGTTGCCGGGCTGGTTGCGGAGGTCGAGCGTAAACCCTCGCTCTGCCAGTAGCTCGACCACACCCGTTGTCTCGGGGAACTTCGACACGCCGTCCTCATCCTCCTCGGGCAAACCGATCATTGCGGGGTTGCCGCACAAGAAGGCGTGCGTGTTCGCTGGATCGAAGGAACCACCAATCTTCTCTTCGATGTCCCCGTCGCGGATGAGGTCCTGCAGGTAACGCTTGGGCACGTTGGCCTCGCGAGTGGGCATGGGCAGGTAGTGGAAGTTTGGAAAACGTTCTTCAAAACGTCGGTTCGTTTCGAGATAACCAAGGTCTTGCCAGTTGCGAACGGTCACCGTCGAAACGATCGGGCCCGTGTGCCCCTTGCGCAGCAGCTCGGTGATCATCGAGTTGTGCGGCGCCTCTCCGGTACCCGTAGCGAAGAACACAACCGCCATCTCTGGGTTCGTGACTGCCGAGAGCGTGTAACGTCCGGCAACCTTTGGGCCGAGATAGATCCGGTCACCCACCTGGAGTTTGCCGAGGCGCGGCGTCAGCGCGGCGATGTGCTCTTCATCGGACTGCACGAGCACGATGTAGAACTCGAGTTCTTCGGTGTCGGGCGGAGCGAGGTAGCCGCTGGTCTCGAACATCGGGTGTGAGATCGAATACGACCGACGGATCAGCTTGCTCCATTTGTCGTCGATATCGGGATCGACAAAATCGTCGACTCGGTCTTCCCAGTATCCGAGGCCAAGCGATGCATATTGGCCGGGTATGTGCGACGTGTCGCCGTGGTCAGGTCGAACCCGAAGCACCCAGAGATCGGAGTGGCGCTGCTCAAACGCCATGATCGTGGCGTTGTAGCTCTCTTCTCGAAGTTCGCCGACAACCGATTCGTGCCGGGCGCGCCGCTGCACGATCGACCGAGGCGCCACGATTTCGAGCTCCGGGAAACAGGCTTCGGCCAGCAGGTTGCCGATTTCCCAGGCATGGCCCGTCGGCAGATCGCGGCCCTCCTCGGGGCTACCCAGAAACCACACTTTGTTGCTCGCAATGGCAGCGTCGCTCACGCCCAACTCGTCCACGGGCAGGCGGATTCGCTCGGACGCGAAGACGACGTGATCGAACTCAAGGTCCGGAGTGCGGCGGTCGCTGAAGTAGGCAACGGGAAACTCGCCATCGGCGCCGATCTCATCTGGCACAGCCCGGAACAGCACGGTGACCCGACGTTCGCGCTCCAGGCGACGAAGGACGGCGTCTGCAGCTGGTGCGAGCTGTCCTGGATCCATCCCACCAGCGGCCATCACGACACCAGCGCCAGCAGCGGCTGCCTCAGCAACGAGCTCGGCAGCCTTGTTCGTGTAACCCACGACGAGGATGTCTCTGTCATTTAGCCACTCCGGCAACTCATCAACGGTCACGTGGTCGGTCAAAGTGACCGGGAGCGGAGGTGACCACGCCGGGTCGCGATGACGATCGGCGATCAGGCAGCCCCGCGCTCGGTACGTGCGCTGACTGGTCACGATGACGAGGAGGTCACCATCGGCGTCGATGCTGATGAGTTGTTCCCCGTACCCGACCTCAATCTGATTCTCAGGAACCATCTCGGGAAAGGCCACGGCTGATCCCGGTTCGACTACACGGACCCGCGGAAGGCCAGATCGAAGCGAGGAGATAGCGACCGAGAGACCGCCCGCGTTTCCTCCAATCACGATCAGGTCGTAGTCAGCGCCTTCGTCAGCCATTCGTGTTCCCCTTTGACATCAGCCCCTCCCGACGAAGGGCATGGTCGTTGCCATCACAGTCATATTCAACACATTGGCTTCTGGCGGCAGTCCAGCCATGTAGACCACCGCTTTCGCAACGTCTCCCATTTTCATAGTCGGTTCTCCGACGATGTCGCCATTGGGCTGCAAAACACCTTCGGCAATCCTCTCCCCCATATCGGAATCGGCGTTGCCGATATCGATCTGACCACAGGAGATGCCATACCCACGCCCATCGAGTGCGAGCGACTTTGTGAGTCCTGTGATGGCGTGTTTGCTGGTCGTGTACGGCGCCGAAAACGGCCGAGGAGTTGTTGCCGAGACCGAGCCGTTGTTGATGATCCGCCCGCCCTGTGGGTCCTGACGCCGCATCTGCCCAAACGCTGCTCGGGCGCACAGGAAGGAGCCGGTCACATTGATACGGATCACTCGCTCCCATCTCTCCACATCGAGCTCGTCGATCGGTACGGCCGGTGCAGCAATACCAGCATTGTTGAACAGCAGGTCGACTCGACCGAAACGTTCGACCGTGCTCGCGAACAACCTTTCGACATCCGCCTCGCTGCCTACGTCTGCCACCACGGCCAGACCGTCACCAGTGAGCGCTGACACAGTCTCATCGAGCGACTCTTGCGTCCGTCCGGCTACGACAACATCCCAATCATCGGCGCTCAGCGCCTCAGCTGCAGCCCGGCCAATTCCTCGACCTCCACCGGTGATCACCGCGACCTTGTTCACAATGTGCCTCTCTTCGACCTCGTTCGTTCATCGTGCCACGTGTCGAGCCATCGAAGCCCCTCTTCGAGGCCGCCTCTCGGGTTGTACTCCGCGCCGAACGTCCCGTCGTAGCCGAGAGCGGCAATCGATGGCAACAAGGTGTGATAGTCGACCTCTCCGCTGTCAGGTTCTCCCCGATCCGGAACTGCCGCGAACTGCACATGTCCCACGTGGTGGACGGCTCTGCGAAAGACCGCGAGGAGGTCATCCTCCATGATCTGACTGTGGAAACAATCGATCATGAGCTTGAGATTCGTCGCACCGACTGCCTCGATCGTCGCCAATCCCTGATCGACTCGCCTCAAGTGGTAGCCAGCCACACTCGAGTTCATTGGTTCGATCACGATGGTTCGGCCATTGGCTGCTGCACGCTCGGCCGCATAGGAGAGATTCCTCTGATAGGTGATCTCGGACTGCTCGGTGCGACCGCTCTTCCCCGCGACGACGTGCACGTTTGGACAGTCGATTTCGTTGGCATACGCGAGCGCCTCGTCGATGTACTCGCGAGCATCACCCTCACGACCTGGCATCGCAGCAACTCCAAAGTCTCCCTCCGCATCTCCGAGCCTCGTGTTCAGAGACATCATGGAGAGGCCGGCGTTCTCAAGAGCCGATCGAATATCTGCAGCCGCGAAGCCGTACGGCGCGTGACACTCGACGGCGTCGAATCCAGCATCAGCGGCTGCCTGAATTGCATCAGGCAGCGGGCGTTCAGTCCACAAGAAGCCGAGGTTGGCCGAGAATCGGATCGTCATAGTTGCTCACTTGTCAGGGGCTGGCCCACAGCGTCGGCGATTGCCGCGACCAAGTTCGTGACGGGCTCAGATGCGCTCAGCCGAAGATCTTCCACCGCTGCGAACATCGGCTCTCGCCGAATCGCGAGGTTTTCCAATTCGTCTCTGTCCATTGATCGCCGATGGCCCCCGGCCGCTTGTTGGCTGAGGGTTTCCTCGACAGATAACTCGAGGCGAACAACAAACGCTGATCGAGCCAGCGCACGTGTGACGATCGAATCTTCGACAACCGATGCGGCCGCCGTAATGACATGAGATTCAGGCCGCACCAACGCGCCCAACAGAACGGCTGCTTCGAGTCGATGCAGAACCCCGATCCCTTCGTTCACTGCGAGGTCTCGACCGGAGACACCGAGCAGTTCCTCGATGTCCTCGTCGGAGTCGACATATGGCCACCCAATCGCCTCGGCCAAGGCCTTGCCCGTGGTGGACTTCCCCACACCCATGAGCCCAGTGATCACGATGTGGCGAGCCGTCATGCGCTGTAGCTGCCCGACGTCGCCCCGCCCTCGAAATCCGTCCATTCATGATGGAACCATTCGCCACGCGGCCGATCAACGCGCTCGAAGGTGTGCGCCCCGAAGTAATCGCGCTGCGCTTGGATGATGTTTGCCGAGCCTCGAGCGGTGCGGAACCCATCGTAAAAGGTCAAGGCCGAAGCGTATGCCGGGATGGCGATTCCGGCTGCGCTGCAGGCCACGACCGTTCGTCGCAACCCCGCCTGCGCGGCCGAAAGCGCGTCGGCGAAGAACGGATCGAACAACAGGTTTTCGAGTGAGGGATCGCGATGGAACGCGGCCGCGATGTCGTCGAGAAAACCAGCGCGAATGATGCAACCAGCGCGCCACAAGCGTGCGATCGACGCCAGATCCAGATCCCACTCGTGCGTCGCTGACGCATCGGCGAGCGTCATGAAACCTTGGGCGTAAGAAATTAGCTTCGAGGCGTAGACGGCGTCTTCGATGTCCTCAGCGGTGAGCTCGGCCGTGTAGTTGTTCAGTTCGACCTCTCCGGGACCAGGCAACAGCGACGACGCACGCGCTCTGGTCTCGACGAACGAAGAGATCATTCGAGCGCCGACCGCTTCGGCGACCAACATCATCGGCTGTCCAAGTTCCATCGCAGAGATGACGGTCCACTTGCCCGTCCCCTTCTGGCCTGCCGCGTCGAGAATCACATCGACCATCGGGGTGCCGTCCTCGTCGACTGCGGCGAGGATCTCGGAGGTGATCTCGACGAGATATGACTGCAGCCGCCCCTCGTTCCATGTCGAGAAAGTCTCACTCATCTCTGCCGGGCTGCGTCCCAAAGCAGTCAGCGCGACGGTCGCCTCTGCCAAGACCTGCATATCGCCGTATTCGATGCCGTTATGAATCATCTTGACGTAGTGGCCGGCACCTCCGGCTCCGATCCAGTCACAACAGGGCTCGTCCTCATTCGCGCCCGCTTTTGCGGAAATGGCCTGAAATATCTCCTTGATGTGTGGCCACGCGTCACTGGCACCTCCGGGCATGATCGACGGCCCGAAGCGCGCTCCGACCTCTCCGCCGGAAACTCCCGAGCCAACAAACAACAAACCGTCGTCGCGTAATGCCGCTGATCGACGTTCGGTGTCGGTGTACAACGAGTTTCCGCCATCGATGATGATGTCACCATCCTCGAGCAGCGGACGAAGGTCGTCGATGACCGCATCGACGACCGCACCTGCTTTGACCAGAAGGATGATCTTTCTCGGACGTTCAATCGCATCAACGAACTCGCTGTACGAGGTCGTTGCTCGCACATCTTGCTCACTCGTCGCCGATTCGACGAACGAATGGGTCGTTTCGGTGGTGCGGTTATACACCGCGACCGAATACCCGTTGTCGGCCAGATTGAGCACCAGGTTCTGACCCATTACGGCAAGCCCGACAAGTCCTACGTCAGCCTTTTTGTCCATGGTCGACTCCCGTTCTACGTGGCGATCTTCGTACTCGTGAACGTACCCGTTGGAATCTTCCAAACTGGCCGATTGTTCATACACTCACCATGATGAAGGAATCCCCCGTCGCCGCCGCAGCTGCCGCTCCGTCCACCCAGAGTGCGGCCACGTCCAGCGACGCGGCGACGATGGAAGCCGAGATTGTGAAGGTCATCGCCGCGGTTCGTCCTGCGGTGCAGGCCGACAAGGGCGACATCGAACTCGTGTCGATCGACACCGAGACCGGCATCGTCGAGGTCGAGCTCATGGGAGCATGCACGAGCTGTCCCGCCTCGTCATCGACCCTCAAGGCTGGCGTCGAGCGGATCATGAAAGACCGGGTTCCCGGCGTAACCGAGGTCGTCAACGTCGGCCAGGTCTTCTACGCCGACGGCACCGCAGTCACCCTCTGACGCCAGAGCTCTTTCCCTCACCGAGACACCGGACAACCCGTAGAGTTGACATATGACACTGCTGGCACACCAGGGAGGTTGGGACGAGATTATTCTCGTCGCGGGCCCGGTGATAATTCTTGCCGGACTGCTCTGGCTCGCGAACCGTCGCGCCGACAAAGCCGCCAAAGAACACGACCACACCGAGGGCCCTTAGCCGAGTGGCGTCGACGTTTGGAGCCGCCAGGCGAGAAACTCGGTTAGCGAGCGGCAACGGTCCGTCGACGTTTGGAGCCGCCAGGCGAGAAACTCGGTTAGCGAGCGGAGCGAGCGGCAACGGCTCTTTCGACGATGTTGGCTCCGAGAGACCGAAGGTCGCCAGCGAGGTCGGGGTAACCACGAGCGACGTGTCCGGTGTCTGAAATGACCGTCTGACCATCGGCAGCGAGCGCAGCCACGATCAACGCGGCACCTGCGCGAATGTCGTGGCTGACGACGTGTGCGCCCTTCAGCCGTTCGACGCCGCGCACGACCGCGTGGTTGCCATCGGTGCGGATCTCGGCTCCAAGCTGCACAAGTTCTTCGACATAACGAAACCGACCAGCGAACAGGTTTTCGGTGACGATGCTCGTGCCCTCAGCCACGGCTAAGAGCGCGACGAGAAACGGCTTGTAATCGGTCGCGACGCCTGGATACGGCAGCGTCGACAAGTCGACTGCTCGAAGCCGACGGTTGGCCATTGCCCAGATGCCGTCACGATCCGGCGAGGTGCGAAGCCCCATCTCGCCGACCTTTTGACACACCATGTCCATGTGGTCATAACGAGCTTCCTTGAGCAAGATCTCGCCGCCTGAGACGCCCAGTGCAGCAAGAAAGGTCGCTGCCTGGATGCGATCCGGAATAACCCTATGGGTCACCGCTTCGAGCTCGTTGACGCCGTCTATACGAATCGTGGACGTTCCCGATCCGGTGATCCGCGCACCCATCTTGTTGAGCATCGAGGCAAGGTCGGCAATCTCGGGCTCGCGGGCGGCGTTCTCGATCGTCGTGGCCCCCGAGGCGAGTACGGCAGCCATCATGATGTTTTCGGTAGCTCCGACGCTTGGAAACCCAAGCTGCACCGCGCCACCGGTGAGTCGGTCGGCTCGGCCGATCACGCCGTCGGCCGATATCTCAAACGTGGCACCCAGCGTCTCGAGGCCGGTGAGGTGCATGTCGATTGGGCGATCTCCAAAGTCGTCACCGCCCGGTATGCCCAGTTCGACCGTGCCAAACCGACCGAGCAGCGGACCAAGAACTGCAGTCGACGCACGCATCTGCTCGACCAGCTCGAAGGGAGCGACTGGAGTGATCTCGTCGATCACGATCTCGACGACGCCGGGCCGTCGCGTCGTGGTGGCTCCCATCGACTCGAGCAGTCGACACATCACACCAACATCGAAAATGTCGGGCACGTTGTAAATCGTGTGGGTTCCGCTGGCCATGGTCGTTGCCGCCATCAGCTTGAGCACCGAGTTCTTGGCGCCGCCGATGACAACGGTTCCCGAAAGGGGCCCCGCCGGCTCGATCACAAATTCGGTGGTGGGCTGGTCCGACATCGCTGCCAGTATTACCCGAGTGACAACGCAGCGCAGGACACTTGTCGTCGATGACGATCAGCTCGCGTTACTGCGTCGGCCCCACGATGGTGTGCTGCTCGAAAAGGCAGCCGGCCCCGACCAGTTTGTCCTCGACGAGGGACCCTTCTCGTTCTACACGCGGACACTCGACGTCGAGCCCGAAAACGACCTGCATACTGGCGAGCAGCGCTACCAGGTGACCGAGACCACCGAATGGGTACTGGCGATTCCCGTCTTTTGGGTGCTGTTCTGGCTGCCGTTCTATCTCAACGTTCGCAAGGGCCTTCCAAAGGCATCACCGTGGTGGGCACCAGCGGGTCGCCTCGATGCACGAGCGGCGCGGGTGATTGGTTACCTCGGGGTCCTAGCCATCGTGAACGGCTATGTCGGAACGGTCATCGGCCAGACGCTCACTTTTGCCGCCGACGACTTCTGTGATCAGTTCGATTTGAACGCCGACGGCTTACGCACGTGTATCGATCCAGCACACGACAAGTCCGCCCGAGCGAACGTCTTCACCGTGACGCGCATCGCAATCGTGCTGAGCCTTGCTCTCGCAGTCGCCGCCGACAAATACGGGCGCAAACGAGCAATGACCATTGCCGTGGTCGTGTCGTGCGCCGCGACCGGCCTCGGTGCACTGGCACCGTCGCTTGGGTTCGTCGCCGGAACCCAGATTGTCGCACGCGGTCTCGCGACTGGTGTCTCGATCCTGATCGCGGTCTTCGCGGCCGAGGAGCTTCCACCAAGGAGCCGGGCCTACGGCGTGAGCATGTTGGTACTCCTGGCGGGCCTCGGCTCTGGAATGGTGGTGTGGGTTCTTCCGGCCGTCGATATTGCTGACTGGGGCTGGCGCATCGTGTACGCGCTCGGTGTCCTGTTCCTCCCCGCTGCGGCATGGGCTGCCAGCAAACTGCCGACGACTCGCCGCTTTGCCGCAGCTGCGCGGACGTCAACTCGCGATTCGCTGAGGGAACTTCGCGTGTCACCGGTGCTGCGGAAACGGCTTCTCCTACTCGGATTCGGAGCGCTCTGCGCCACGGTCTTCTCCACGCCTGCGTCGCAGTTTGACAATCAGTTCCTCCGTGATGAACTCGGATTCTCTGCCAGTCGTATCAGCCTGTTCACGGTCGTCACCGGCACACCAATCGGTCTGGGTGTACTCGCAGGCGGCATGCTCGCCGACCGCATCGGCCGTCGCCCGATCGGAGCGATCGGCATCGCTGTTGGTGCCTCGATGACCCTTCTGTCGTTCTTCTCAGACGGGTCGGTCATCTGGGTGGTTCGGGCGATCGGCGTTGTCCTCGGCGCAGGGCTCGCGGTGCCGGCCCTTGCCGTCTACGGGCCAGAACTTTTCCCGACTCGGCTCCGCTCGACCGCCAATGGGTTAATCATTGCGTTCGGCGTTATCGGAAGTGTTATCGGCCTTCAACTCGTCGGCCGGCTGGCAGAACGCTGGGACGCGTTCGGCCCTGCCCTCTCAGTGGCGATCGTGGGGCCGGTGATTCTCGTCTTGCTGATCATCACGCTGTATCCCGAAACCGCGAACCTCACCCTCGAGGAGATCAACGACGAACCCGAACTCAAGTAGGGACCACATGACAGTACCCTCGCTGACGTGGTCGCTCTTTCTCGTCGAAACCTGATTCTCGGTCTCGGCGCTGCTTCAGTGGCGGCGTGCGGGGCTCCAGAGAATGGTCGCCCGACCCTGGTCGATGGCCCAATCACCACGACGACGTTCCCGAGATTCGGGCAAGTTCTTCGCGGGCCTGTCGAGTCCGATCTGGTCAATGGCGACGGGCGAGCAGTCGATGAGGCAACGATCGACCGGTCGATCGTTGCGACAGCGATCGTTCCAAAGATCGAAGTGTTTGCGGAACCCGACGGTGAGATCACCCATGTGATGGACAACCCAACCCCGACGAACGGGGACCTCGTCTTCTTGACCACGAGCAATCGCAGCGAGTGGCATGAGGTTCTGCTTCCGGTGCGGCCAAATGGAAGTCTCGGCTGGGTACGAAATGCCGACGTCTCCCTGGCCAGTCACAACTATCGAATCCTCGCCGACCTCGCCGATTTTCGACTTCGGGTTCTCGAACGTGGTGTCACAATCTTCGACACGGTCGCCGGCGTTGCATCAAACAACTCGCCGACGCCAGGCGGTCGTTATTACCTGACCGAACTACTCGCCCCAACAATTCCCGACTCGGTCTATGGAACGTTCGCCTACGGTTTGTCGGGGTTCTCCGAGACCTTCCAAACGTTCAACGGTGGTCCCGGGCAGCTTGGGATTCACGGCACCAATAGCCCTGAAACCCTCGGGTCTGCGGTGAGCGCTGGGTGCATCCGGCTGCACAACGACGACGTCGCACGGCTGGTGACGTTCCTGCCGCTCGGTGTTCCCGTCGACGTGACCTGACGGAGCGTCAGGCCCCGGTCATCGCAGCTCGCACCAGAGCGACCACGTCGGCTTCGGCTGCTCCCTTGGGAGCGTGTGCCCCTGCAACCCAAGACACCTCGACGGGTCCGGAGATCGCCGTGACGTGTTGTTCGAACTCTTCGCGAGTGCCAAAGGGATCTTTCATGCCCGAGATGAACAAGGCCGGAACCTCGATCGTCTCGAAGTGGTCCACACGTAACTTCTCCGGCTTTCCCGGTGGGTGCAGTGGATAAGAAAGCAGCACAAGACCGGCGATGTCGAGGCCTTCCGCAGCGGCGACCGAGCACGCACGACCGCCGAAGCTCCGTCCACCGATCACGAGTTCCGACGTCTCGACCCCGATATCGGCTGCGAAGGATTGGGTTGCCTCGATGATCTTGGTGACTGCACGAGGAACGCTCGTTGTTGCGAGCGTGAGCCGATACACCGGCACCTCGGGAAGCGCCTCCTCGATGGCGACAAGCGTCGAATGATCCCGATCGGCACTGGCCCCGGGGGTGAGGAGCAGCCCGGCAGGTTTCGGAAACATCATGGACTGAGCCTAGGCAGGCCCGCTACGACAGGAGAATCTCACGCGCTTTCGACAACTCCGCGATCCGGTCGGCGGCGCGGTCGTTCGCTGCCCCATGGTCGGGGTGCGCATCTCGAATCAATCGTCGGTAGCTCTTTTGGACATCACGAGGCTCGACCGATGCGGCAGCTTCGAGTTCAAGCACGCCCATCGCCCAGATCAAGGGATCCGACGCCGTCGCGAAAGCTCCGGATCGCAAACGCATTGCGACGTCTACGCCCACGAGGTGATCGATCAACCCCGGCCCTACGGGGCCGACCCACTCGAGCCCACGGCGCAGCACCGTCATCACCGAGCTTCGACGCTCGAGCGGCACCTGCCCACAGGCGTACACGGCAGCAAGAGCGGACTGCGCCGGCAACGCCTTCGCCGTCTCAAGTTCGAAGCGAAGCCCATCAGGCCCGCCCTGGAGTCGGTAGCGGCTACGAGTGAGGCCCACACGGTCGCCCTGCAAGCGGTGCCGCAACCGAGGTTGGCCAATTTGTTTGCCACTCTCGACCTCATCCATCAACCCGATCATCTCGGTACGCAGATCTCCGTCGAGGTCACCCGAAAAGCGCGCAAGGACCGCGCCGAGAAGCAGGCCGCCCAGTCCTGGGGCTGGATCGGTCGGCAATTCAGAATCACCAAGAGCGACCCGTCGGGTTGGGGCGATCGGCCGCGAGTGCCAGACCTCTAGCGACGCGAGAATCATCACGGCCCAGGGTAATCAGCGGCCACGGGTTGGACGCTGCTCAATGACACGACAAGTTCTCTTCTTAACTGCTTATTATCAGACGACTTCACTGAGCTCAGACGAGAGGGCGGTGGCAGCCTCGTGTACATCGTCCTCTTCGCGATCCTCATCTCGCAGAACGCCGACCATGTGTGTGCATCGCAGCCTGATCTTTGACCAGCTTCGACTATCGAAACCGAAGGGTGTCCGCACATCGCTGAGCAGATCCGCCTTCTTCACCAACGCAAGCGTGGCCTTGGCGTCTCCACCGTTCTTGACCAGTTCGACCAGTATATCATCAGGGTCGGTAATAATCAAATTGCCCCGCACTGTTTTACCGCCCGTGCCGTCCGGGAGTCGACCGTCCATGATCGCGTTACATAGACTAGCCATGCGCGCGGTAGCAGATGTATGGTTGAGTCCGAGTAGTGCCAGCGGGTGGCTAAGGTGAGTGCCTTGTAACTGTGTCTCAAGCTCAGATGGACGGGTGGCCGTGACTACGATTTTGGTATCGGTGGTAAGCTCCTCAAAGCTC